>Ga0209434_1000435_pt1 | contig 20371 bp, 8 predicted proteins | sample ETNvirnome_2_300_FD_184068 | JGI IMG/M metagenome (GOLD analysis project Ga0209434, IMG submission 184068) | Marine viral communities from the Pacific Ocean - ETNP_2_300 (SPAdes) (version 2) | ecosystem: Environmental > Aquatic > Marine > Oceanic | place: Pacific Ocean | collected 2013-06-22
TTCTTTCATTCCTCGCGATTCTCTTACAGGGTTTCATGAACTAACTAGCTCACTATACTCAGACGTATATGATAACAGCAATTGGAATTTCTCTGTGAGGGTAAGACCGGAGAAATATCCCTACTATGGCCTTATAACTGGATCCACAGCTAACGATAAAGGTGAGTACATTGTAGAATTCCGCGGCATTAATATGGAAGGCGGTGTAATAGTAAATGAGTTCGCGCTCAGCGGTACAGCTACAGACATGGCCGTAGGAACAAACACTGAACCGTCTCATCTTTTTGTAACCGGATCCCGGAGATTTTTTGTTGGTGCCCACAGACAAAACTTTACAGGCAATGTAATACACTATTCTGATATAAAAGTCGGATCACTAAGAGTTTGGCTTGATGATATAAATGAAGAGGCTCAAAGGGCCCACGCCCAGAATATTCTTGATTTTGGAACATATAATCCTAGTGAAAACGCATTTCCATTTTTGCCCTCGGCATCGTTTGGCGAGGTTCTATCCCAAGATACTTTAATATTAAACTGGGACTTCAACCAAAATACCGGCTCTAATGCTAGTGGAGAATTTACCGTAGTTGATGCTTCTTCTGGTTCTTATGTCGGCGGTTCGTCCTCGCTAGCCACCACTAATTTTGGAACCGTGAATCAATCTCCAGACCTGAGTTCTGGTTCAATAAAATATGGCTGGCTCGGCCCAATACTGAACAGAAAACATCCAGGATTGGGGTATGACTTCGCTGCCAATGACACCAGAGCTGTAGACAAAGATTACATTAGCATTTCCAGGCAAAATTTGCCCGAGAACCTGCATTCAGAAAATATGATTACAGTTTATGAGGAATCGGAAAGGGAAAAGTTTTTAAGAGGAGAACGCCCAGTAAATTATTCATTTGCCTTTGAAAAGAGCTTGTACCAAAATATTTCCGAAGAGATTATGAATTATTTTGCTACAGTTCGTGACATTAATAATTTGGTTGGCCAACCGGTCAATAGATATAGACAAAATTATAAACTTTTGGCGCACGCTCGTCAAAAGTTTTTTGAACGTGTACAAAACGATACGATTGATTTTGATAAATTTTATGAATTTTATAAATGGTTTGATAGTTCGCTATCCATTATGCTACAACAGTTGGTCCCCGCGTCGGCTGACGTCGCAGAATCTGTACGTACAACGATTGAAAGCCATATCCTGGAAAGAAATAAGTATCAAACAAAATTCCCGACGACAGAGTTTATAGATCCCGATCCAACGGCGACGTCGATGACAATGTGGATGCCGATTCAGCAGGGCCCGCCCTGGCAGTCATCGGTATCTCTTCCATCAAACGCTCCCACAAATCGATGTATTCCATCCCCCAATCGACCAGAAGGAGGTTGGAAATTTAAACACGCCCCTGTTGCCGAGGAGATAGCCGACGCAGTGGGGAAAACTGCTGATGCTGTTACGTGCGCTGATTTAGAAAGAGCAAATTACGATTGGTGGAAATATTGCTCAGTAAAAATTGACACATGCTTCGGCGGCAATACTATCATTAATCGATACAGAGCCCATATCGCGACCAAAGTTATAGCGTGCTTAGAAAGAGAACAAACAAGAGTTTATAGGTTTTCTGTTTCTGAGGCTCCAACTTTTCATGGCACCAACTACCACAAAAGTAAAAGAAAAGATGCTATTTTTTCTGTGACGGCACCAAATGGCCCTCTTATGGAAGGGCTAAACATACCGGCAAATATTGCATTAGCATTTGGTAACGAGGTAGAAGAATTAAGACCAAACCTTGATGTTGTGCACCCCAATAAGAAACAGCGCCTAGGGTTTAAATTAAATGCGAAGATCAATCGGCCGGCCGATAGCGATTATATGATTGTAGATGGCAATATTGTGGCCCCCTTTAGCTTGTATAGCTCGTCTGTCGATACCGGCTATAATAAAGAAGTCTTTGATAATTTTGCTAAAGGGGTTATGGTCACCAATCTGCATAATGATTCATATGGAGATTTATATGGAACGCCTTTGCAGGGCCCCTTCACCTCAGAGTGGGTTGGGGGGAGAGAATATAGACACACGCTTTTGAACAGCCCAGACACCAGGGCAGGCGGTAAAAAAGCAAACAATCCCAACTATCTTGATGCTCCTGCCAACCGCGGCGAAGGATTCAAGATTCTTCTTGGTTTTTGTACACACTCTATTTTTGGCCATGGCGAATCATGGCCACCGACAACGGGTGCGCTAGGAATTGTTGGTCCGCGATATCCGGAAGCCGGCGACGAAGATACAACAACTCGCCGCGGCGATCTTCAACCAAACACACCACCATATAGATATGATCGCCCCAAAGCAAATTTGCTCCGTGCAATAACTGCAAAAAGATCAGTTAATATCGCCAACGTCCCCTATATAACGGCAAGCTACGACGACGGTACGAGCTGGTTGGTACGAGCAGGCAACTATCAGAAAAATTATGAGATAATCAATACGTGTGGTAGGACTTCGAATGATCCATTTTGGCAAGATCAATCGTTTAGTTTCGCTAGCAACCCTGAAACAACGGCCACAAGAGGAAGGCTTCCGCTCACATCAAGTAATCTCATCGCCGCCGGAACCCGAGGCCGAGTTGCCGAATCTAACGTTAGTGGGGCTTTAAATTATGAATTGCCCGAGCGAACGGGAAGCGCCTCTAATAAGACAGTTATAGTTAATAGATTTTCTTCACCGGGGGGTTATGAAGTACAATCAAGAGGATATTTAGACCCAGCACACGAAGAATATAGCGTCTATAATAATTTGAATTTTAGAAATCTGTCAGTACGGAGCTTGATTGGATTCGATCTGGTTAGTGGTTCTAGTGAAACTGCAAATTACATGCACGTGCGTGATTATGCCGGCCACTATAGAGGCCTTAATACGCTCCTTACTCTGCATTCGGCTCGTTTTGGCGGAGACATTGTATTTACGCCAAACTCAAATGATCTATATGCACAAGATGCGGCCTCGAATCCTTCGTATCACAAGTTGCAACGAAACACAAAACTTAGATTAGAGTTTGCTAATAATCCCACAACATATTATGATGCACTAGAAAATGATGTTGTAACCGCTTCAGTACAAGATAATTGGTGGGTTAGGCATTCAATACCTCAGTCAGCAAGGCAATACCAGTGGGTCACATCTTCTCTAACAGCTAGCGCAAATTTGTTTGGGTACACAGAGTTGAGCGCCGGCATGCCAATGAGCATGCCGCTCATGAGTGCGTCTGGTATTCCGGCCCACGAGGTTCAGGGCGGCGGCGCGATCCCGGGCATTGTGCGCGATTTTGCTGGCTTAAACTTGGTTGTATATGAGCCTGTAAGCTGTTCTGCAAATATGCTGGGATATAACGCGTCCGAGGTTGACAATAAGGATGTTATGGCCGCGCTAGTTCCCGAAACTTATGCTAGCTCTGTTGCTTTTATGAAATTCGCAAATCTTCCAAGCAACTTTAATGCATTGATGCTTCATCGGAATGGTCCATATCAGTACCCCACGTGGAAGCAGGTAAGGACAGGCCAACATCCGGTTGTAAAATACCAAAGACAAAGAAACATTTTAACGATAAGATCGGGCCCCCGAGTGTTTAATTATCAACAAGGAAACTCTTCGGTTCAGGTGCATTCGCTCAACGGCAACTCAGTTTATCGGTATACCGAACAACCAATTATGTCCAGGTACCATCCGGTTTTATTCTTATATAATGGCGTGGCAGCAACTGTTTCTTGGGCTAATAGGCTTGATTATTTTTCCAACGAGAGTTTAAATAACAAACTCGGCGTCTATAAAAATGTTAAATTTACGAGGGCTTATCAGTGGTTTAAAGACAGGGCTGTAAATTCTCTTAATTCGGTGGTGGAATATAAAGAGAGAATTTATCCTCGTGAAATTAATGTTTACCAAAAAGGTGTACGTACGCGCGGGAATTATCTTATTGATAATATCTGGGATGATGCAAGATCTAATAGAACCACCACTTCATTAACGAGCGTATTTGGCCACCCAACGGTTAGAAACTCGCTTGATAGCGCTAGTGTTTGGCCCTTAGACGGACATGCTAATTTTAGAACCACCCCCCCTTCGTTGGGAATAAAAGACGGCGCCGGAGAATTACAACCTAATAGTGCTTGGTACGGGCTTTCCGGGGCGCTTGATATAACCGCTAGTGTAGAATATGCGCGCCGCATACCTGTTGGATATAACGCCACCCGCGCCAACAATACCGTTGTGGGGGGCGACTCGGCCTGGAACCTTACTTCAAGCGGCCGTGCCCCATATAAGTCATATGAGGATTATTGCCAGTATTTGCGTCTTATTGGCAAGGACCATACAATAATTCCCGAATTCAGGATAAGCGAGCATATTTCTAGCTACGTTAGTGAGGAGCAGGAGAATTGGCTTAGCGACTTTGATGATAGTTCGCCCGGCCTATTTAACCTAAGCGGCGCCGCTATATATGATAGCTCACAAGATAATTTTTATAAATATTATGGTACGGCAGAATTCTTCAAATATTTTAAAGTTGTTGATCAAGACATAAACATGCAAGTGTCTGAACGCCAGCATGTCGCGCCGACAGAGATTAAGCGACACAAGTTGCGTTTAGAGGCGTCTGCCATTAAACAGTTTTTGCCCTATAAGGGTTTTTATCCGGCCGAGAGAACCTTAGAGCTGGCTCGTTTGTTTTCTTCCTCCTACGGAGATAATGTTTCAGGTAATTATCCTGCTGCGTTTAGGGCATTTACAAATCCGCTTTTTGGTCCAGGAATATTATACAATACCATAAAATCCGGTATTGCTGTTGGTAATTTTATAACATATTCTACTTCATCGAGTCCGGACTTGGATATTTCAAAATGTGGACAAGCAATAGATTCAGGAGTGGGCTTAGATTTTCCAGAGGGCAGTTTTCAATATGGCAATCGATCTATTTTAAGCGGGAACATAATCGCATCGACGGCACAAAACGCATATAATTTTCAAAGAATTCCTTTCGAAGCTCTGTATAATCCTAGAGGATATTTAAGAGCTGAGGCGATTAGTGGTTCTTCCACGGGCAAGATTTATGATCATGGGTTAATGTCGGCCAGTTTGTCTGGGAACAGCATTAATGCCCGAGGAGCCGATGGGTCGTACACCAACAATGGTGTGATTTGGAACGGCCAAGGTGGAAAACTTTATGAATTGGCTATTGATAATTTCTTGTGCGGTGTTACTGAATATTTTATGGAAGACAATAGTTTGACCACTTTCCAATCGGTGGGAGAAAACGATTTTGATCCCGGCGGTAGTGGGGTTACTAAAGATGATAAATATGCGATGACCCTCAACCTGTACAGAACTCTAGATACCAGCGGTCCAACCGCCGTCGCTAATAGAGATAAATTTGAAATGTATAGCAGAGCCAGCGCTTTCGGGCCTCCGTTTGCTTTGAGCCGTACGGCTATCGTCAACGAGGACGGCGACGAGGATGGGGTCTCGGCTAGTTTGGCGCCCGTGCTGCCATCCTACTTTTACGGAACCAGTTCGGTGGATTTTGTTTATACCCCCTCGTACACTGGTAAAGCAGATTTGCAAGACATCTTTACGAATCTTCAACAAGTATATAACAGAAGCATGGAAAAAGGATATTCCACTGACGCTGTGGGACATTATTTTGGAATGCAAATTTCAGCAAGCTTTAATCTTAAGCAATCGGTACCGGTATACAATTCAGAAACTGGAGAAGAGCAGCCGTCATGGCTCATTCAAAGCAAATTTGAAACCCCTGTACTAAATTTTGCCGATGCGGCTACAGTCGCCCCGCTCCAGCCAACCAATTTAACCAGTGAAGCTGGAATTATCTCAAAGGGAATGTGGCATCAAGAAGGGGCTTTAATATCTGACGACAATGAGGGCATTTTTGCTGAGATTACCACTCCCTCAAGTGTTACTGCGCTGAGTGTTGAAAACCCTAAATCTTTAGCCAAATTGGTTGGGTTTGATGAGGGCAAGCCGAAGGCGATCGGTAGAATAAAAAATAAGCTAACTCTCAGTGAGGCGGTTATAGTGGTGCCGTTTACAGTAAAGGTGGGTCGTCGACAATTTTATAGATTAAATATGGATTCCCAAGAAGAGAGAAGAGCTGCTTATATATTAGACAAATATATTTTGCCTCCAAAGTTTGATTATTTGTTGAATGACATAGACCCAATATTATTTTATGATTTTGAGTTTAATATGGACTTTACTAAATCTGAGGTGGCACAAATGTGGCAAAACTTCTTACCAGTGCGCGAGAATAATCATGACATAACGTGTATGTCTAGATCACGACAGAGAGCTGCCTGTACGATTGAGGATGATGAGCTTATACATGATATATATAATTGCTCTGACACTCTGCAGTGGCTCGTCTTTAAGGCCAAGAAGCGCGTTTCAAAAGATTACACCAGATTAATTAAGAAAGACCTTACAACCAATTTGGCCGCAGTTCCTTCAAATAATAGTTCTAAATATAGTTATAATTGGCCATGTGATTATTTCTCTTTGGTGGAGCTAATTAAGATAGATGCCACTGCACAATATAAATCTGATGTTGTAGGAGAACGAGAATTGCCAGAGCCACAGACAACAACCGAACGCCTTCAGTCTAATGGGCCCTCCCCGCGGCAGCCCGGAGATCCTTCCCTCTCCCAGCCGTCCACGCGCCCCGCCGCCGCTGCTGACACTGCCCCATCTCAGACAGGAAGAGGCACTCGTATAAAAAGAGGCTCTAAGAAGAGGGGATACTAGGAGTATACTAAGATGGTAACATTTTTTAACAAAAAGGAAGAGGTCATAGACATCCAGCTTACCGAATACGGAAAGTATCTTTTTTCTTTGGGTATCTTTAGCCCAGAGTATTATGCTTTTTTTGATGATGACATATTGTACGATTCAAAATTCGGTCTAGGGTATGTTGAGCGCCAGAACGACATCGAAGAAAGAATTAAAAATGAAACTCCATCGCTTAAGGTTATACCAACGATTACGGGCGCCGAAACAAGAGTTGGTGAGTTTACAAATAATCTATTGAACGCGTATGACGTTAATCCGAATATTCCGTCTAACAGTTCTGATATCGCGCAATTTTTTAACCAGCAGCCCTTTAGCGAGAAAGTGGATATATTAGGGACACCTTTGGGCAACAGCAGTCTGGCGTCGAAGAACGCGCCATCTTGGTCAATTTACGCTCACCACAATGATTTGTCTGCTTCAGTATATCCGACTGAGGGGGGCCAACCCGGTTCAAATACCTATATAAGCAGAAATGAATCTATCGCCGGCCCAACGACCACAGACGTTGGGGGTCCTGTACAACAAATACCTCAAATAAATATTGACATAGACTACCACTTATATGCAAAATCTGGAGAAATTGTGCCCTCTGTGGCAGTTAGTCCATATATTAATTCTAATATTTATCTTGCAATTAAAAAGAATTATTTGGTTCTAGAGGTCTTAGAAGAGAACACGGAGTATATGAAAGAAAATTTTGATATAGAGGTGTTTTACTCTGGATCCTCAGACCCAGCAGCCGCCACGGAAGCGCTTCAGACCATGTCGTTTTTTGATTATAGTGCTGATGACGGAAATGCCCCCCAGGTGCAAGAAATTGGTAATGAGAGCAATATGGTCCCTAATGTGGATTATTATTTAAACATATTAGTTGATGATCAAATTCCCAATGTTTATATGGCGGAAACAAATAGTAGTTTTGTAACAAGAAATTCGCAACGACTACCTCTTCGGAGAGATATATATCAAACTGAAGATGAGGATCCCTGCTAATGACAAACATAGACAAGCGATCTTTTACCACAAGCCTTCCAACTCCGTATCTACAATCGGCGGTTTTAAGAACTATTAATGAGCGCACTGTTGGTTTAGAGATGGAGATATTGTTAAAGTCGCTTAATACTGGCAAGAAAAAGAAAAATTGGTATGATGTTGAAACGATTAGAAATAGTCTAATGATATGTATATGTTTGGTATTTAAGCGCAATACGACCAGGGAACTAATGAATAATCCAACTTTTATGCAAGCAACCATGCGCAGCAAGCGGAGCGCCCGAAATATAAAAAAAATATGGTTATCTTTTGACGAGATAGACAGTTTTTCATTAAAAAATAATACTGAGATTATTAATATAGATCGTGGCCTAGCTGTCCGAAGTGCTAGACTGCCTGTAAAAACAACTGTTAGCAAAAGATTTATCAACAGAGAAGGCTATTTGGCTTGTTTGATAACTCCATATTTAAGGGTATCCGGCGCGGAATTGTCAAACGGCCTCTCTGAGAATAAAGTAGAATTTACCATGGGCCCCTCACTCATAGAGTGTTTTTTAGTGAAGAATAGAGTACCAGCGTCGTCGATGCTGCTTACTTTGGGAGGCACTGCAGCGGGAACATCAGGAGACCTTTGGGCCGGCCCAGTCCACTTCCAGCGGCCACCGGGCGGAACGGGGGTCTATATGACGGGTGCCCACAACGATCCAAACATTCCGCGTTCTATTTTAAATGTTCAAAGGGTGACTAATAAAAAAATCGTAGATCTTAGGTATCTAAAAAGACTAAACACCAATTTAAAAGAAACGCTATCTCCTATTGACAGGCTACAGGCCGGCCTCAGCCGTACTGATAAAGTCGCTCCGTATAGCCCCTTGATAAAAGATAGAAATTATTTTTCTCCCATTGAATATAGTCGCGACCTTGATAATTCTATTAAATTCTTTTTTTCCTTTGATGCGGCCCAGTTTGCAAAAGATGTGGCAAAATATGGTTATCTTTATAAGAGTAGTATTGAACTGCTTCGGTCTTTAAAGATATATGATATCGTGATATATCGCAAAAGGGTTTTAAAACAACCGATGGCTAATGGATTATCGGGTATTCACGAAATAGTAGATCGAAAATATGAGGATAGAGAAGAAAAAGTTGTTTGTACTCTATCCGGCGGCGGCTTGCGACGATTAAACTTACAGGCTGCTAATGATGGATTTTTTCATTTTGTTGGATCGGATAGTACTAGAACCGATATCAGTGCAGGCCCCGCATGGGAAGAGGGTGGCTCAGGTCTCGGCACCCGCGGTGCCTCGGCAGGTATTCTTGATGATGGGCTATATCAACATAGTGTGTATATTAGATACGAGGATCGTTCTGAACAAAAATTAAAAAACACTATAGATAAATTGGCCGGCTCTTTGGGTAAATATTCTTATTACGTTCGGCTTGCTACAAACATTTCTGGGTTTAATTTTTCCACCAATTCGTTTGATAAAAAGGCAATCGATTATTTGTACACCGCCACAACGGCTTGGAAAGACATTGTAAATTCATATTTGGCCACTATAATAAGCATATTTGGGCCCAAGGCATTAAAACCCCTTTCAGTTGATCAGTGGCAGAGAAATTTACTTATTTTAACCGATCCTAAAACTGCCACCCCGAACAGTTTGCTTATAGTAGAGAAATTAGCAGAAGAACTAATAGATCGATTGTCTAGTAATATAAAGCAACATGGTGGTGTTATTAACGTCAGCGCCTCAGAGTCCAAGTTAAATTTTGATTCTAAAGTGGAAAGTGGTAAGAGAGATGCGTCATCGGCCCTCCCCTTGGTTCTGAGTCATCAATTCCCAGCAGCGTTTGATGCACGTAAGCGATATGTAGGACTGCAGTATATAGGCGGTTTAAACACTAGTGGGCGCTCTATTGCCCAGATTGATTATAAAAAATGGGCTGCTCGGATATCTCAAGAAAAACAATATTATGCCGGAGGCAACGCAGTCAATACGTCGATCAACGCACATGGCTATCTTTCTCCGGAAGCGGTTATTACTCCGCGTAAAGTAATTGGGCGTAATTCGATGACGCTTGAAAATGGGCTGCCAATGATAAGAAACGCTCTTGATTCTTATGGTTATAATATATTTGGAGGGCAGTCGAATTTAACATTAAAAAGCAGTATATTAAACCTTGAGGGGGTTACTATAAGACCTGTACGTCAAAAATTAGATGATATTTTAAAATCTGACCAGGGGTGTCTTACACAAATTGACAGCAAGTATATATTGGGCGCCGACTCTAATTTTGTTTTTGATGATTCGGCAAGTATAGCCGCCTGCGCTGGTCCGACCGGAGAATCAATTCCGGGAAATAATGAAGCCCATATTGAGGGTTTGGTATCCGAAGAAGAAGAGACGATGGCGACCGGTCTTGTACAAGAGGCCATAAACAATATAGCAACCAAATTTGATAGAAATACTATAATTGATCCACTCCCCATAATGGGGTCTCTTGCGGCTGCTGATTTGGGGGTCGGTGCCAATATTTCTACAATATCAGACAGCTTTAATTTTAATTTAAAATATAATTCAAGTATGAAAATAGAATATTTGGCCAGATTTAAATATAGTGATCACGGCTTTGAAGTTAGTGCTCCGGATTGGCAACAGTTAAACGAGGGGATAATAAATGAAGCCAATCTCGCCAATAAAACTTTAGTTTGCCGCATGCGAAGAATAGATAGTATTACTAATACTAGTGACATTTATGAGTTAACTTCTTTTAATAAACTATTTATAATTGGTAAACCAAAATTTAGTTCTTCTACTGCTGGGGGCAACACCCTCCGCCGCATTTTTGGTTTGCTTGAAAGCAGTATGGATAAAATTAAAATTAATAAAGGAAGTCTTGAAATACCGATTGAATATCTAGTATCCGAAGAGGCGATAATAAATCGACAAATGGCCCCCACGCGACGGAGGCGCCCCCGCCGTCGTTTGGTTAATTCGCGAGACAAGGATGCAGCACGAACTCGGCGTCGAGGAACATCTACTCGCGGCGGTAAAATGACAACTAGAAAGGGCCCATCTAGATCTGGAGGCAGATCTGGTCGCGGCGGCGGAGGCATGGGATACTAGTATGTATGACACATTATTTTTTATAGATCGTCGACGTATTGGCGGAGGTTTAATTTTTCTAGAAAATACTGGAGTTGCTCACCCTCACCTTAAAAAATTATGGTATCCGGATGGCCAGGTTGATCAAAATGGGGTGGTCGCTCCGACGATTCCCTCCGCTCAGCTGTTGGAGGAGAAAATAGCAGGCACTCTGGGCGGTATAATAAGGGATCGATTTCTCGCAGCGCAGGGGTATTATTTTTACTGGGATCCGGAAACCGAGACGTATAAGAAAATGTTCCAGGAGGGCAGCTTCGCTAGCCCCGTTGAGCCAATGGGCAGCGTCCCTGTGTGGCCCGCAGGCCACCCAGCTAACGCGTTAGCTATTAGAAGGAAATATAGGATTGATATAAAAGAGGATGTCTGGAGAAATATGCTCCTCGATAATCCTGCTTTTGAAAGTACTGAAGCGGCTCGTGATATATTAAATCAGATTGATGGGGGCGGCTGGCCATATCTTAAAAAATATTTTATAACCGGGTTTCAAGCTGATGATTTTATATTGAACCCATTGGGGCTAGATCAAGAGATGGCACCGTTGATCTCAGAGCAGTGGCTCAACCTGTACGGTCAATCCTATGAAGATTACACAACAACATTTGATATTCCATTGATAGTGGAGGACAACACAACAACAACCGCCGCTTATACTGCAAATATTTCTACAGAATATAATCATTACGAGAGTGCTTTCGAAGACAACTTTGTTGCTGCCGGCCTTCAAGAAACCGCGATGCCAAATTATTATATGATGTATTATCCTCTACCGGAGGGCGCCTCTGATTTGCCTGATGCATATTATAAACAAATTACTTTAAATGGAAATGTGAACTGGATTGGAAGTTTGATCGGGATGGGAGAGGTTATAGACCCTCTCCAAGTTGATCCGGGCGGAGGAGAGTATTATGCCGAGTTTAATGCCGCTTTGAGTGCTATAACCGCGGCCCTTGAAACATCAGATGGCCAAGGAGCGCTCGATAGTATTAATTCATTTATGAACGATAGGTATAAAAATATCTGTATACGCCCTCGTAGCATGGGCGTTTTGGACAATGTGGATAATGAAGGTAATCCATACTATAATCGCCTACCTTCATATGTAAAGATTGAAATAAGTCTCCACGGCGCTGATGGCCAGCCTAGTAATGTGGCGCAAAGCGTTGTTGATTACATTAGTGGCGTCGGTTCCTATGTAGAATCGACCAACCTTTTTCGAGAGGCGGTTAAAGATGTGGGTCTTTGGGATCACTTTATAACAAATTTAATTCGGGTCGACATCGAAGGTCTCGTGAATGACCAGCTTACTGTACCCGATATACAAGGACGAGGAGGTCCCCCGAACTTAATAGCGTTAGAAACTCTAATAACAAGAAACCAAGCCGATCCGGTCGCCCCTGTGCCTATACGTTCTGTTACTGGCAATGGAATGCTAAAGAATACAAGCGTTCCGTCAACTAAGAAATGGACTATGGATCCGTATTATAATTGGTTGGAGCCCTGGAGAGAGATGCTGGGTTCAGATGAGACACCTGGACTGCCGGCTACGGAATGGTTTGAAAGTGTGTATAATACTGAACAAATAGAGTATATTCGTGAACCCTCCTCGATCACTGCGGCCCGGGGAACATATCTAATCGACCCAAGTTTCTTTGTAGATCCGGCCCAAATTAGCGTATATGGGTTTACTTCTCTAGAGAATTCGGATCCGGTAGATATACACGGTTTATTGTCCGACTTACGAATGGACTATCTTAGGGGCGGCGAAGAACTAATGAAAAACCTTATGCGGAACATAGAAGAGTATAATAGCGGGGAAGGCTGTTACTCGGAAACCCTTATGTTTAAAATTGAAAAACGAAAAGTCCCGGCCGATCTATTATCGATTTTACCAGAGGATTTGGACGCATATCCGCCAATTCAGACAATATATATTCCAAATGACAATAATGATAATTATATAGAATATATTGACTCTCAGGTTATTTATGGGGTCAGATATCAGTATGATATTAAAACAATTAAGCTTGTAGTCGGAAGTCAAGTGAATTATGCGGATACTCGAACCCCCGGGCAAACTGGCGTCGGCAAGGCTGTTGGGAACGCGTTGGGCATTTATAAAGAAACGGAGCAGAATCTTGTGCTTCCGAATTTGCAGCCACCCAATTCATATGTACCAGAGGACCAAGATACAAACTTTGCTGCAACGCACACTGGAAGGTTCATATTTAAAAGCCCGAATCCGGAAGACCAGCCCATCAGCACTATGTTGAACTATCAATCGATTAATTTTGATGATGTCAATATTGTTATTCAAGATGGAAACGGTGTCAATAATAATATTGACGGAGGTGCTCTTTCAAATTCTGCTAATTGGCCGGCGCCCTTGCTCTACGGCCGGGAACTCGCCGGCGCTGTCGGTGCGGGAAAGACCGGCCAGGGGCCCTGGGCCCAGGCGGACGACACCGACGATTACGCCTGGCCAGGCGACGAAGGCGAGGAAGATGGTGATAGCTCCCGACGGCCGGGACACCCGACTCGTCCGCTCGGCGGGCCCTCAGCCCAGGCCCCCATGGCTATTGGGTGCAGTGGTCCTGAGTTTGCCGAATGGCTTGCGACGGAGGTTCTTCCAGCGCTCCCCCAAGGGCCCTCGACCTTGGGGCTCTTTAGCTGGCAAACAGGCCAGATCGATTGGGCTGATTGGGGCATCACCGCGGTGACCACCGGGGTCGAATCGGGGGATCTATGGTTCTCGTTCAGCATGGCCGGCGGCCCAAATGAGCAATACAGCTGGCTGGTGCCATGGGAGACCGCGACCCACGGCAACTTCAGATTTGCAGGCACGCTCTATGATCTAATTTCACAGCCCCCATCGATCCAGGCCGATTACACCTGGACCAGCCAGTGGGGTGAAGAATTTGCCATGGACTACACGCCCGAGGGCGGCGCTTGGCCCGGTACCGAGATTTCGTGGGGATCCCCCGACTACTCAAATCAGATTGGACACCGCACCCCGGCCAGCGAAGTGCGCCGAATATTCGCGAATATATATGCCTTTATTACGGGCTGTACCGGATTCAGCTTCCCCGCGGACATCGCGACCCAGGTCGACTTGAGTCCCCAGTCCTCAGTATGGGACCCGTACCTTTAGTAGAATAAATTATGTCTCAAACAGAATCAGAACCACAAACCCGAACAGGACAAGACCCCAGCGGCGACGACACCGAGGAGGGGCTCCCACCCGGGGGTGAAGATCCGGGTGGCCCCACTGGGGGCCCCGAGGGGGGCCCGATAGATGAGCCCTGCGACGATGATGAACTCACAGGAGGATCGCTACCTCCGCTTGGGATTGATACCGGCTGGTATCTGGATATTGAAGAGGAGGATGGTACTGAGTATTCTATTCCGTTGAGTCGCATTTATCCTGGTTTAGAGACGAGTGTTTCTACTTTTGTATCTTCAATTAATGATGACATTACAGATTTTTATAGTCTTTATCCAGAACTTGAACCCAGATTAAATTTAAAGGTTGACGCTGCAAAATTTGGTGCTGGCGTGGCGCACGGCCACACTTCTCGTGAGTTGCTTATTAGATATCGTATTCGGCAGCTCGCTGCGAATCCGGCAAACCCGAATGCGCCTAAATTTAAAATTAACTTTATTAGCGGCCCTCACGGTAGCAATGTTTTTGACTTTTTGGGATATAATTTGGGCCTCACAGACCCAAACGAGGAAGACCCCGAGTCGGACCTGTATATCACCACAGATATTACAAGTAGACCGCGTCTTCAAATAGGGGATATACCCTTTTCTTTAGGAAATGCTATTACTATATCTGATTATCCTCCTGTGCCGCCTGTTGTTGATATATATCCATTTAGGAATGTTGACGATCGAATACTGTTTTTAATTAATGGCACTTCCGGAGATGAAGAAGTGGTTCCAATAGAAATAGAAACGTCTGATATCGAGGTATTTCGAAATTCGTATATCGCACAAGGCATGCCGGGCGCGCTCCCCAATGTGACTATGGCAACCGTTGATGCGCATGTATTTTCAAATCCTATAAGATTTAAAAATGATGACCCTACATACGTGTATCAAGTGTTTCGGACAACAACACCACCAGAAAGTTATGCAGATTTCCAAGATAACATGATAGCGACGGCTTTTGAAAACATTTCTAATAATCCTGAAACGCCGGCCGTACTGGTCTCGTACTTGGACAACATAGATTCAAACACAAAATATTATTATTGTTTTAGGGCAATCGATGTGCACGGTAACATTTCGAATCCTACCATAATATATCAGATAGAAATGGTGGACAACAATGGACAAATATATCCAATCATAGAAGAGTATAACTTTCCCTCCACCACCACTACAAAGTTTTTTAAAACCGGAAGAAGATATATTTTTATAGAGCCAACATATAGACAGACCTATTTAAATACGAGGACCGAGGGCCCGGCGCTAAATCCTAACTTGCCGGCGCAGCTAGAGGTTGGTACCTCTCCGGGTAATAATATTTTGGGCTCACACGGAACAGACGTAGCATGGGATAAAATATTTAAAGTTAGAATAACTAGCAAAAAGACAGGACGAAAGGTAGATCTAAATCTTATAATGAAAAATACAGGTCTTGATAATCCTTAAGGAACTTATTAAATTGATTACTATTTATATAGAGAGGAAAAGTATATGGGCTTTTTAGACAATTCAGGTGACATCATTTTAGATGCGGTAACGACTACGATCGGCCGAGCGAGGGCGGCCGCTGGAAATGGTACTTTTAATATTAAGAAATTTGCTTTAGCAGATGATGAGATAAACTATGAACTTTATGATATAAACAATCAGAATGGGAATGCTTATTACGATTTACAAATTTTACAAACGCCGGTTTTAGAGGCATTTACCAATACTGCTTCTACGATGAGATCTAAGTTGGTTTCGATGAATCGTAATAATGTCTTATATATGCCCATTTTAAAGTTGTTCCAACTGGGGGCATATGCGAACTATTCGTCCCTCAACACATATATAATACCTGTTAATAAAACAACAGTGCTCAACCTCACCAACCAGGGCGCCGGCAACTTGCAGCCCGGTATATTAAACGGCAATGGTCCAGCTAGTGTTGCTAATGCTATAGCACTAGACCAAGGACAGGAAACTCCTAATCTCGTACCCGTGATTAGCATAAGGGACGACCTTCGTGAAAGCGCTTTTTTGGTCGAGATAGATGATAGGTTTGGAAGAATATTCTCGGAATCTGGAGGCCGCTCGGGCGGCTATGCGGCAACGTGGTCATTCCGTGATGATGATAACGTTGCTACTTACAATCTGTCAGGCGGCCCGTGGATAACTAATATTGATGCTGGTATCGATGTAGAGTCGAGTATTGAGAATGGCCGTCGCGGCGTTCGACTCGCGTTTAAGATTTTAGCCTCCACAGAATTAAACTCTTCGGTTACACTTTTTAACCAAATTGGCACCACCGGGACCACGGCAATTACAAATACGGCCGGCAACGGCGGCGAGTTGGCTGCTAGCGAATACAAGTATATTGATAGCGTGGTACGCGTAACAGGCTTGTATACGGGCTATCGACTCGATATTCCGGTTAGGTTTGTTAGATCAACATAGAAAAGGATAGAAAAAGATGCCAATTACAACATTTAAGCCACTTGGGCCCAACGATTCGGTTCAAACAAGAACGCTGCTTCATGAATCGATTCCTCTTACGGGTACAATTTTGTCTGGAACTTATGATCGTCAAGATGGCACGTCTTTCAATATCAAGAACTTTTCACATGGAATCTTCCAGTCTGTTTACGATTATCCTTATCTGAGTTCCTCGGCAAATCATATTCTTGATGTTACAATGGGATATTCGTCAGGGTCAGCTCTTTCTGGTGCCGTTGGTACCACTGGAATCTTCAGAAATGTACAGGCGAAGAAAATTAATGTTTATAATGAAATGGCTCAAATTTTGATGGGATACGACGAAAATGGGAATATTCGAAAATTTGATCAAGATGGCGATATTGCCGCTGGTGGGACAACACTAGACGAGGTTTATTTCATTAACTTTGCGCGACTCCTTACCAAGGACGAGATTAAAAAAGGCACTTTTCAAATAACCTTCATTACGGGAGGCACGTGTTTAACCCCATCGTCTTCCTTCGGCGGTGCCGAAGCGGCCGATCCTAACGGATGGCTGACTCTTTATGATGCTAGCGCAACTACCTATCTGGCCAACTCCCCAGCCGGTGAATATACCTTACTGCATAGCAATTCCGCTGGTACGGGCGTCCCTTATGGGCTTCTGTATTATCAAGCGGGGATTGCTGTCATCACCGCGTCCATATTCCACTTGCCGCTGCTCTCGGGCGGCACTGCAATTGATACTGCCAATTACATTGGTCCGAATAGTACGTCTACGTTTACAACATCATCGGTGAGCGCCTCTTTCATAAGCCAATCAATATCAGGAAACGCCGATGCTCTGAGAAACAGAATCAATAATCTTCAGTTTAATAACACAACTGAATTAAATTCTACGGTTTATTTCTGTAGAGTTAACCACAACGATTATAATTATTCTGCCAACCCAACATATCTGAGCACTTCCGCCGGAGGTAGAAGTCACATTAGAGTTAAAAACAATGCTGAGGACGAGCCGATTAGCTATATAACCAGCGTGGGTCTTTACTCGGCCGATAATGCGTTGATGGCGGTTGCCAAGTTGTCCGAACCCTTGAAGAAAACACCGAGTACAGAATTTACTTTAAGAGTTAGACTAGACTACTAAGGAATGAGATGCCTTACTATAAGTTTGGACCAACCGATAAATTTGTTAATACTCTAAAGACGCACCCGCCAGTAAAATTTTTCTTCTATGGTGGAAGCACATGGTATAACAATGAAACTATTATTAGCGCCTCGGCGTATGGTAAAGAAGCAAAATTAGTACCTCCTGGATCTATAAGTCTTTACGAGTATAATATTGATCGTTCCGGCAGCGACCCTTCACCCACCTCTACTGGACCAAATGGCCTCCCGACGAACGCAATTTATATGCAGCCGGATCCGGATCCGGTAAACCCAGAACAAAATGTAATTAATTCAGGTCTCATATATCCATTTATGGTTAAAGACGGTAGCAGAATTTCTTTTAGGACTGTTACCAATTTGGCATATAATTCAACGGATGCCGGCGCTGTGATATCCGCCAGTTATCCTTATTCTGCATCAGTTTCAAAAGAATATTATCCCTCTACGTTGGCTCGTCATATTCCCACAACTCGTTTCTATACGATACCTCTTGAGGATGTCGAAACCGGCTCCATAACGCACCTGTTTGCGCTTAAAAACACTCTTAATCAATATACCTATCTTAGTCGGCATTACGAGGTTTCCTCTTCGTTGTATGGCCGCGATTTGTTGGCTTCTTCTTCAATGCCTGCTGCTGGCTTTGATCAAGGAGGCGGCCCGGGAGGACAACAGCCCGGTACTCCGTCAACACTGACAGCTCCTGCCCCCGACGGCGGCTCTGATCCTGCCACCAATGTTGGGTTGCTTTCAATTCCGTCTATTTTTTATGGAGATGGGATTAAGAAGGGCACTGTAAACCTCAAGTTTTATCTCTCTGGCGCGCTTGCCGGAGAACTACAAGACCTTGATCACAATGGCGAATTAGTGCAGGTTAATCCTCCGGGCAGCGCGGGGTCAGGGAGTGTCGCCGGTGTCGTATTGTACAATGAGGGATTCATTATTTTAACTTCGTCGATTAGGCTGGGTCTTCATATAAACGATGCGCATGCCGAAGAATATACCGAGGGCCTCGTGGATGGCCCACGATGGGAATATTTTGCTCAGCCAATATCTGGCTCTCTCGTACTGATACCAGCACGAGCTTGCGTAAGCTCATCTTTTTCATTGGAATTCTCTGGTACAACAAAAATACAAACCATTACCATGTTTGCCAAAACGAACAAAGGAGAACTTAATCATTCAAGCAATCCTACGTTCCTCTCTCACAGCTTAGACGATGATGGAAATGTAGTAAGTCCTTTAATGCCGTCGACCGGATCTTTCGTTTTTAAAGAAAATTCAATCGCGGCTATTAAAAATATTGTCAGTTCATCGTATAATGATCCTACAGCAAGCTTCCAGAAGACAACATACATTTCTAAAGTTGGAATATATGATTCGAGTCGTAATTTAATTGCCATAGCAAAAACGGCTACGCCAATCAAAAAGACCGAGGAGAGAGATTTTGTCTTTAAGCTTAAATTGGATATTTAATGTTTTTGGGATTAGATGTAAGTACAAGTATTACCGGCGTAAGTATAATCGATAAAAATGATCAGATCTTAATATGTGATCATATAGACACGCGTAAGTATAAAAATTTCTTCGAAAAAGTAGAGGTGGTAAAAGAATATTTTGAAGAACGAAGATATACACAAGCCGCAGTACAAGAGATATGGATAGAACAATCACTGCAATCGTTTCGCTCCGGGTTTTCTTCTGCTCACACCCTTTCTACGCTAGCTCGCTTTAATGGTGTGGTTTCTTGGCTGGTGTATAATTTTTATGGGCTGGAGCCAAACTATATTGCTGCTCCAACTGCAAGAAAATCATGTGGTATAACAATTAAACGCGGCGAAAAGGCAAAAGAAAAAGTTCTTCAGTTTTTACTTGACACGGAGCCTACATTTAAGGTAGACTATACAAGAAGTGGAAACCCGCGCCCGGGCTATTATGATCGAGCAGACAGTCTTGTAGTCGCCCGCGCAGCGCGCTCAATATGGAAGAAAAAAAACTTAAAATCTTAAAAGACATTCTTGGGCCTCCTGGCAAATCAAGAAATGAATATTTGTTTTATTGTCCTTACTGCGACCACCACAAAAGAAAATTTTCTGTTAATATAGAAAAAAATGTATATAAGTGTTGGGTGTGTGATACTCATGGCGCCAATGTGCAGAGAGTGGTTCGTAAATTTGGCACATATAAGCATCGTCAACAATGGGAACAGTTGGAAGCACGCGTAGACTATTCAATTTTGGAAACTCTTTTTGATTTGCCAAAAGAAGAAAAACAGATGATAGATTTGCCAACTGAGTTTATTTCATTAGCAAATAAACAAATTCCACCGACGGGATTTCAGGCTAGAAAATATTTAAAAGAGAGAGGGCTTACCAAAAAAGATATAATTTGGTGGAAGATGGGTTATTGTTCTTCTGGGGAATATGAAAACAGAATTATAATACCTTCATTTAATGAGGATGGAAATGTTAATTATTTTATTGCGAGAACATATACAGGAGATTATTCA
>Ga0209434_1000436_pt1 | contig 20357 bp, 37 predicted proteins | sample ETNvirnome_2_300_FD_184068 | JGI IMG/M metagenome (GOLD analysis project Ga0209434, IMG submission 184068) | Marine viral communities from the Pacific Ocean - ETNP_2_300 (SPAdes) (version 2) | ecosystem: Environmental > Aquatic > Marine > Oceanic | place: Pacific Ocean | collected 2013-06-22
AAAAATTTTAAAAAAAAAAAAAAAAAATAAAAAAAAATAAAAAAAATATTTTATTATTCAGCGCTGGCAGTTTCAGGAGTTTTTTGAAACATAGCCGTAAATTTGTCGTATAAAAAAATAGCCAATAGATTTTTTACATCTACTGACTATTCTCTTACTAACTAAAACAAGCGTTATGAAGTCGCTTTCTCTTTATAGTTTTATATATGTCTTGTACCTAAGTATCTTATTTATAATAGATTGGCTCACTTTATATTTAAGAGCCAACTGATCTTGCGTATATGCTCCTGTTTCGTACTCTAAGCGAATCTTTTGAGCTTCATCAAAAGTAAATTTACGCTTTGCATAACCACCTCCACGCCTATCCTTTCTATCATAAATATTAACACTCATATCTTTTGATTAAAATAATCATCTATTACTTGCATACTCTCATCTATTCCCTTAGTAATCCTTGCACAGTACCCTACTTCGTTTAAATATTCTATCCATTCTTTCTGTTCTTTTGTTGCATAAGATTTTTTATCCTTTTTTATTTCAAGAAACAATCCGTGATATACCCCCCCCTCTATACCCCCCCTCCCCATAGGGACGCAGATCTGTAGGTCAGGAAAGCCTTTTACATATCCTGTTGCTTTAGCTTTGACGGCTTGTTTAAAAGAGGTTCTTATTCCCCCTAGACTAGCACAGTATCGTGCTTTAGGGTAGGCAAATTTAAGATAGGTTACTACGCCTTTTTGTACTTCTTCTTCTTGATTTCTCAATTTTCTTTATTTTTTTAGTTTTATGCAGATTTTTAACCTCAGTTTCCAACCTACATATTCTCCCTATATCGTCCTGCATATCCTCTAAAACAATCTCTATAAGGCCTCTATACTCATCATCAATACTCTTTAGCTTAATGGTTAGATAAACGCAATAAAATAAAACGACTACAAGTAATGTTGTTGCTATCATCTCTATTTAATAATTTGTTTCTCCATATTGACCTTCAATATAGATATTTTTAAAAATAATGTCAAGTTTTTTATGTTTCGTTTTTGTCTGTTTCATTATTTTTTCTCTGATATTTTTGTCTTTTTTTATAAACTCTAAATCGTTAGTTAAGACAAAGGTATCAATTATTTTGTATTGGTAAGCTCTTACTGCCCCTTTTTTTCTATACCCATACTCTATGATGACTCTATATATAGGGCTACCCACTTCTCTTTTTTTTATCTTCAACTAATAAAGCAATTAATTCGTCTTGCTTATATAATTTTCGTGCTTTTTTTCCATACTTTTTAGCGTTTTCTTTACTATAATCATCAGGATTGTAAACTAACTTAACCTCTCTAACTAAGTCTTTTTTATTATACTTCACTATCCACCTACAACTATCACAATGTTTATTTCTTTTTAAATGAATTAAGTAGTCCATCTTAGTCGTCTGTTTTTTTACCCTTATTAATAAAATGTTTTTGATTTAATCCTCTTTTAAACTCTCTGGTAATTGTTTGAGAAGGAAGCCCTCCATCCTCAATAGAAGAATCTAAATAGTATCTTGCAATTATAAAAAAAGCCTGTACATCTGCTCTTGCGGTACTTCTTAAAACTTTTAGTTTTTCCTGGTAAGGTAATGTTAAATAATATTCCCTATTCGTCATAATATAGGTTTTCCCATTTCTCAATCCATTCCTGCAACTCTTTGTTCTTAGCATCTAGTTCTTTATTGATCGCCCTATGGTCTTTTGCTGAAACATAAAGGGTTGCCAAAGAGCCGATTAGGAGGCCTAAACATATAGATAAACAAATTATTAATAACGGTTCAAAAATTGATGTGTATTCCATATTAGTATTGTTTGAATGTTTTTATTAAAAATTCTTCTCTCACAATTTTAGATATTTGGTGATATGCTTCCCCATCACATAATAACTTTTTACCCTCTCTTTTAAAGAGCATAACCTCATCTTTCCATATCCATACACCACCCTCATTTAAGCTATTATGTATTTGTGTTAGCCATAATTCGTTAGCTTTTAACATATATGTTTTCATATTGTTTTGTTTTTTATATTAAAATAGTTGTATTTGTGCTTTATACTGCTCAATTCTTTTCATAGCAGCATCGTAGTATTCCTTATCTAATTCACAAGCAGTAAGGTCGTAACCTAAGTTATGACAAGCCAAAGCAATAGAGCCACTTCCTAAATGAGTATCTAATATCTTATCTCCTTCCTTTGCGTAGTTCATTAATAACCATTCGTAAAGTTTAACTGGTTTTTGTGTTGGATGTATTTTTCCTTTTCTCCTATTGTTATATCTAAAAATTTTTGCAGGTTTATAAAAAGATGTCCATGCCATTTCCCAAGCACTAAAATTTGGGAATGGTTGTTTTTTATCCCAACATATAATCCCTCTTGTTGGTGGTAAATCAAAGTAATTTCCACCCCATATAATTTGATTTTTACTTACTCTACACAACTCATCAAAATATTCTTTGCTTGGTGCAATATCCCAATCTGTGCTTAATTTATTTAAAGCCCTGTTTTTTAATTTACCTGCACCACTTGTACTACTTTTATCTAGTTCATACGGTGGATCAACTATAGCCAAGTCAAAATAGTTATCTTCATATCTTGACATTAAATCCATATTACATTCGTTTGTTATATTCATTTTAATAATTTTATTTGATTATTACTCATGGTTATAGTGTTTCCTCAATTATTTTAGTCCCATATTGTAATCGGTACTGAGCAGTTACTCTTTCTCTATTAATATACTCCCAAGACTTCTGGGCATCTTTTTTGTTTTTAAATCCTCTAATTTTCTTCCACATTTTTAATGGCGTTCCCTCTAAAATAAAGATTTTGTATTTTGAATTTCTAAAGTTTGTTCTCATAGGTTTATATTTTAAGTTAGTAATTTTGGTTCAGGCCTGTAGTTTGCTATAACTTTAGGATCAGCCCCTTTATTTTCTACTTCATCTCTTGCTTCCCATATAATTTGTCGCCACTTTAATATCCAAATATAGTAGGTTTTAACATTTAAAGCAAACAGGTCTGTTTTCCTAACACCATTTCTAAAGGCGTTTTCAATATCATCAAAAGTTAGATTGGTAAAATCTTTTGACAAATCGTCTGCTAAAGAGTTAGATAATATAACAATATCGTCCTCTCCCTTTGTTTGCCCTAACTCCACAAGAGTTTTGCTAATTAAATCAGCACACTTGAGGGTTAGTTCTTTTTTTTTCTCTCCTTTAATATACTTCATCGTTTATAATTTCCACCGCTTCAATGATCTTATTTGATATCTCTCCTTGCCTTGCAATAAAATCTCTGTTAGCGTGAACCTCTTTAGCTAGTTCTCTTACTGCTTCCGCTAAGGTTTGTAATTGCTTTTGTTGTTCTTCAACTACATCTTCAAGATTCCGAATCTGATTTTTTCTTTCTAATTCTTCCATAATTTTATTTTCTTATTGTATAACTTATTGAGTCAGGATAAATAGTTATATAATCCATATCTTCTAAGTTATGTTTAATTGTAATTCGTGTTAATATATCTCCTATTTCTTCATTTTTCTCACATATTATAGTATCATTAATACAATCACCATACCAATTAATACTATCTTCTGTGATTACATGTGTACTATAGCTATATTCTTGTACTAAGTCTTGTGAATTAATATATACTATTGCAGTTAGTATAAATATTCTAATTATTTCCATAATTTTATTTATTTAGTTAGTAATTAATTATTGTTTCTCTATAATATCTCTTGCTTTCTGCCAAGAGTCTATTTGTTTTTTAAGTTTACCGCCTGTATTTGTTTTTTGATTTTGACTATTTGATTCCCAATTCCTTACTGCGGCCTTCCAATCTTTCATAGGGTTCTTCCCTACCCTCCATCCATTACTTTCGTAGAAGTTAAAGAATTTATCTCCTTCAACTATATTTTCTCTCTCAGCACAATAACTCAAAACATCTTCAAGTGATGGTTTTGTAAACCTTTTTATAGTGGGTTTAGCAGTTTCAATAAGTTTAGTTTCTTCTAAGTCATATAAATTATATTTATCTATCTGCTTGATAACAGATTGATGTGGCCTTGAGTTTGCGTTCAATTCTCCATACTGAAACTCAACAAATTTAGGAATAAACCATTTATCCCCATCGTCAAATATTTTAATATGCCGTGCAAAATAGTTTATTGCTTCTTCTTTATTAATTTTAATACCAATCCTTATTGAAGCAACTTCAAAATCTGTTTCCCATACTCCTGCGTTGGTACAATCATCTAAGATATAAAACCAAAATAGTTTGTATTTTGGAGGAAGGTTTCTAATGAATCCTTTTTTCCACTTATCTGAATCAGTCATTCTCTTTGCCATAATTATTTATTTTTTAGGTATTCGTTTACAATAGATTTATGCTCTAAGCTGTCATCATAACTATCAGATATGTCCTTATAATCTACATCTTTTATCCCAAAAGATTTATTCCAGCTTTGCTCATCATAAAAATCCATCTCAGTTTGACTAGGGTCTTTAATTTCTTTATCATCTTCCCCTAAAGATATATCACTACAACAATCAGGACAGAAGCGATGGTGCACAAATTGGCTTTCCATAAGATCGGCACATCCACAATAATAACAACATTCCTCTCCTGTTTTTTCATCATATACTACCTCTTTGGTTGCAGTTCCATAATCTCCATACCAATAACCTCTACAACTATGAACTCGTTTAGCAAAGGTAAACTCATATCTCTCACATCCTAATTCGGATACAATCATCTCTACCATATCAAGGCACTTATTTGAGTCATCAAACTCTACAATTTCCTCATCTGAATGAGGCTCATAATAACCACAACTCATATTGGCTACGCATACACCAATACCATTAGTAGCAAGTTGACCAACATCAGTTATAGCCCCACTTGTTTCTTTGTATCCGTGTTCTTTTAAGATCGGCTTAATAGCTTTCTTAAACGCTTTGCTATATAATTTTCCTGATATAGAGTTTACAAAATCAGCATTACCTCTCCTGTCTGCTTGCAAGCAATATCCAACATCTTTAAACCACTTCATGTCTGCTTGGCTACTTCCAATACATCCCATTTCTTCAGAATGAAAGAAGGCGCATTTTATTTTATCAAAACTCATTAACATTTCTAATGCTATCCATATACCTACCTTATCATCTCCACCTACACCCACCTGCTTACCTGTTTCAGCGTTAAATGCAAATAGGCAGCCATCATCTTCAAAAACCTTATAGTATTTGTGTATGTCGTGTACTGTATCGGTATGTGCAACAATACAAGGATAGGCTTTAGATTTTCCTTTTGTTACATATATATTGTTGTTGTGTACCTTTATTGTAGCGTGAGGTACATTTGTTTTACAAAAGTCAGTAATATAAGCAATCATATCCTGCTCTTTCCCGCTTGATGTTTGGATAGATAATGTATCTATTAATAAATTTCTTCTTCGGTTTAACTTTTCATTCATAGTGTTTTCTGTTTTAATTAATAATTAGTTAGTTGAATGTAAGGGTAGTGTCTGCGTTAGTCCTGCAACTTGTGTTGCTTCTCTCATATTTGTTGTTGCCTAATTTTGTTTCAACGACACTATTCCCCCTTAAATTCTATACAAAGATACGACAATTATCTGAAACTACCAAATAATTTAGTAGTTTTCTTTAAATAATTGCTTATTTATAGTGATTCTAAACTAGAACGGTAAATCCTCGTCATCTTTAGCTTTTGGCTTATCTGGAGTTACTTCTTTTGGTGGCTCATAAGTATTCTCATAAGCATAGTGAGTCGCTCCTTTTTCAGAAACTTCTCTGCGTTCTGCGATAGTAATATTTGCCCATCCTTTCTTAGCAATTTTTTGCAGATCATCTACTTTAATTGATACATTAAATAGCTCTCCATATTGAGTTGTTACTTTTTTAATGCTAGTTGCCATGTAATTTTTTTCGTTACCCATTGTTTTCAGTTTTAATGTTATACATTTCTAATAATTCTTTTTTTATTTGTGAGTTGTCTTGTAATAGTTGGATTATTCTTGCTTCTCCCCCTACCTCACTTAATCTATTTTCAATACGCTTATAAGCTTTTTCATCGTCTGCATACATTTCCCTAAAAAAATCAGACATCTTAGAGTGGTGTATAGCTGAAGCGTGAGAAAGGTTAGTTAATTCCCCTATCTCTCTGTATGTTAATGTAAATAAATTTCTTAATACTGTAATATACATACGCTTGGCATACATAATCTTTCTGTTGCGACTCCCTGAAAATAAACTCTTTCTACTTACTTTAAAAATTTCTTCAATCTCTGTTAAAAGGACGCTATTGTAATAGTCGCTAAACTTCATCTTTCCTGTATTTTGAGGTTAATGCCCCTACTGAAGAATAATTTTCCTCTCCCTGTATTATAATTTCTGCGCCCTGTAAATCTACTTCTATCATATCTATGATGTCTTTTACATCTACATTTAGAAAGTGGGCTAACCTTTGCATTTGGTAGTACCTTAAATAGTATGGATTGTCTAAATATTTTTCAATGGTAGATCCTTTTATATTTAATATTCTGCCAAAGTTTTGTTTAGATATTCCTCTGATTCTTAGAATAGCCTCAAGTTCGTTTCTTGAGGTTTTAACTTTATCATAAGTATTTTTCATATTAGTAATATTTTGGTTTAGTAATCATTTTTCTTAATTTGTTTGTAGGTACAAGAAATCTTCTCTGTTTATTTCCGTAAAACAACTTTACTTCTTGAGCTGTTAAAACGCCCATGATATCATCCTCTACAAGCTCTCCTAGTAGGTTTTGCCCACCAATATTAGAAACAATGTAAGTAAAGGGCTTGCTATGGTGTTTTATTATCTCCACCATCAAACATTCCGTTCCTTCGCATTTGCTCATATTGGTCTTTTGGATCTGTTTTGATTTCATTTTCTTTTAAGTATGGTATCAATTCTTCCGCTTCAATTTCAGTTAGAGTTGATAGGTTATTAAAAATTTCTTCTTTTTCTCTTGAATCTAATGCCGTGTATGGTAAGAGATTCTCAATGTATCCAACCTGCCAAAGTTCTGCTTCGGTAGGCTCTCCATTAATAACCTCCTCAAACCACTCATCATATTTAGTCAACGATTTCATCTTGACCAAACACGCCTTGCTCATAGAAGCCTGTAATTTTAAGGACAACTCTACTCATAGCTCTTTTTTCAGCCATAGCAACAGGGAACTTTTTTCCACCCCCCATTAAGTTATCATCACTTGCCTCTCCAAAGCTCATCATATTTCTAATATCAGCTTCTCCTTTTCCTGTTTTCATACTGGCCACAGCCTTGATAACAACCATATCTTTATCAAGCTTAATAATGTCATAAGCAACTTGTATATTTTGTTTGCTTACAATCTTATCAATTCCTGTTCTGGTTATGATTACAAATCCTCTTTTGTCTTTGTAAACATCTTCTTCAACAAGATTATTTTCTTTAAACAATCTCCTTAAAGTTTCTTTTTTTGTTTCTTTTACATCTACTACATCTTGACCATTTTCTACTTTTTTCATTTTTAAATTATTTTGATTAGTAATTAATTGTTCTTGTTCAAATCCTTCTATTATCATTTCTTGCTGATACATTTCTTCGTAATCTTGTTCTTGCATTTTCATTTCCATAAATTCTTCTTTCATTCTTCCCATAGTTAATTTGTTTTAAATGGTGTTGCTAATACCACAGTTATTATTTTTTAGTTTATGTTTTGTTATTATTTCTTTAATTGCTTGTTCACAATATTCTCTAATATCATAATGGTCAGTACAATGTGTTAAGATGTCAATGTACCTTAATTCTTGCAACATAATTAAATCTATTTTTCTTTCTAATAATTCAAGCTCTCCCATTGATTTTAATTGTATCATTTTGTTTATTGTTTAGTTCTACAAGTTTCTACTGCTTCATCCCAAGCGCTTACAGCGTGTTCTTTACAAGAACCGCATATATCGTTATCAGGATAGCCAGGCTCGTTAAATCTTGCCTCACAACAGTTGCTTACATTACTCCACTCATCTTCACATCCGCAATCTTCATTATCGCCACACATTATACATCTTTGATGATCTTCACAAAATTCATCAGTATGCTCTGCGTCTTTATCACAAAGATTACATTTTCTGTTTTCTCCATCCCATTCTGTAGGGTCATCACAACTCTGATAAGTTGCTGTTGCCCAATCTGCATAATTAAAATCTGTCATAGTAATTTGTGTTTTCGTTAATAGTTAGTTAGTTGAAATTCTGGACAAAGATACAACAATTTTTTAAACCACCAAACTTTTTTGTAGTTTTTTTTAAAAAAAATGTAAAAATATAATATTTAACCCTTAACTAACCCTTAGTATAGGGTATTTAATACTCTTAAAGATAAAGAACAAGATAAAGTTAAAGTTAAAGTTAAAGATAAAGTTAAAGATAAAGTTAAAGAATAAGATAAAGACCTAAAAATAATGAGTTAATCTTGCTACTTGGCCACTTTCTTTGTCGTGAATAAAAGCTTCACAAGCTTTTGGTACTCCTGTAAATCCTTTTCGTGTATGCCAACTATCTGCTGATGATGGGCTTCTCATATACTCAACAGTTACTCCAATAAAATCCTTAGCATCTAACCATTTATGTTTAACCTTATGATGAATATGATGTAAATACCAATATCTGAATTTAGTTTCACTCCACATTTTAGGCTTTTCTTGAGCCATTAACAAGGGTAATTTATCCATTTTAGCTCCATCTCCATGCTCTAGTCCAATCAAATTATTACCATAGTGATAATATTTTCTGTGTGCAACACTAATATCAAAACTAATATCATCGGCCTTTCTAAACCAAGATTTTAAAGTATGTGCTAAATGAAACCCACTCTGATAGTCGTGATTACTCATAGAGTGTAATACATCTACAGGAGCTATAGTTCTAAGCATTTCTATTACCTTAACATAAAGCATTAAAGCTATCTCATAATGCTCCCACCACTTACCATCAGTATCCTGATGCGTCCCTTTAGTTGTAGTATTATATACATTATCTATATGAAGCACATCATTACCAATACAAAACAAAACCCTATCAACATCAAACCCTTCAGATTTGTCTATCAGGCCTTGCACTCCATTAACAACTCTCATTACAGCAGTTTCACAGTCGTAAGGTTCTCCTGTTTCAGTTTCATTTGCATACTTGCCTATATGTATGTCTGCAGGATTTACAACTAAAAGATGATTTCCCTTCTCTCTTTCAATCGGATCGTATTCAGGAGAGTGGCCTTCTATAAAACTATTTACACTATCAAATATTTGTTGTTCGTCTAAACCGTAATCTTCTTTTGTTACAATAGAAAATCTATAATCGCCACTAGCTGATTGCCAATGCTTTACACTTACTACATCTTTCTTATCTATACCCCTATCTAATAAATGTAAATCTAATGATGAATTATTGTTGAGGTTGTCTAGTGTTTCTGCCCTACTCTGCTTTATTAAATCTTCTTCTTCAGGAGTAAGCCTTAGCCTTTTACCGTATTCTTTTGACATACACAAATATACAAAAAAAACAACATACATATAAAAAAAAGCAGGGCGTTATTAACACCCCGCTCTTAACTACTAACTATTCCAACCCCGAAAACACTTCAAAGAAGGATTGCAAAGTTACATTATTTTTTTGATATATCAGCAATTCCCTGTCCTAAAATTAAGACAAGAATAGCGTGATAGAGATTGGTAGCAGTTTCCTCATCTACCCCTAAATAAGTTACAATAGCAGGAACTGCCACAGCAGATACCGCATACCAAAACTTTTTACTTTTAATCATTGTTAAAATAAGCCAATTTTTCATTTTCTTTTATTTTTAATTATTAATATTAGAATCGGTAAGCAATACCAATCTTAAATTCTCCATCTCCTTCTTTTGATACCCCCCAAACATAATTTGGTTCAGCATAAAAGTTATTCCAAAACTTTACTGAGTATCCAACGCCAACCGATACACTATCTGTTGAAACACCTTCAGATGTTTGTGCAGACAGATATAAGTTCTCACTTATATTATACCTACCAAACAAACCCCAGTCATCACCATTTTGTTGTACCCCTAAAACAAAATCATCATTTAATTGGTATCCAACCCCTATATTATCGGTGAAATTTGAAAACCCCCAACTTTCATCATCTGCGGGTTTACTTATATCGCTTACCACCATATATTGTGCAGACGCACATAATGATGTTAAAGCAATTCCTACTATTAAAACTATTTTTTTCATTTTTTTATCTGTTTTTAATTATTAAATTAATACTCTCACTTAATTGATTTTCTAAAAGATAGTCCATCAAGTAGGTGTGTGCTATTTTGCTTGCTAAAATTTTATCAGGGGTCTGTGCCCTATGTGTCCCTGTTAATATACACCCCCTACTATCGGATGGATAATTACCTCTATGGAAAAGTATATAGCTTCTGTTCGGCACATCTTCCACTAATAAGTGAACATAATCTCTAGTCGCACTTTCTCTTGCTAATCTCACTCTACATTTATACTCTCCTTTCGGGATGCAAGATATACTTTTTTGATTGTCTTTCCAAGCTAACTCTAAAGTATGTGCAATAAACTCTCCATTACAATATAGCTTCCCCATTACAGACTTACTTGTAAAAGTATCTCTAATCAGAAGAAGGTTTGCTGTGCTTTTTTTTTCGGTCATACTTTTTTTTATTTTTATGAACCTTTGTAAAAGACAACTTAATACGCCTTTCATTTTCTTCCCTGCCCTCTATATTTCTTTTTATATCCACTTTGATTTCTTGAAGCATTTTTGCTATGCACCCCTTTTCTTTTCTGTCGTCTTTTTTCTCTAAATATAAACGCTGCTAGTTTAGCCATTACACCTATCTTATTCTCCTACGCCTCCCTTAGTAACAGCAACATATTCTATATCTATAGAGTCTGTTTCGCTTTCACTCGCCCCATTTATCTGCTGAAGATCTGCAAAAGTAACCGCTCCAGAGGCTGCTAATCTATCACTCTCTGGGCTCATCAACAGAAATGATTCTCCCGCTTCAACATTAAAATAGATATAATCACTACCATTATAAAGCTCTAATATTAAAGCGTTAGTATCATCTGTATTTGTAATCCTAAAATAAGTGTAGTCTGCTACAACCACCTGCCCTCTTGCATCTACTGTTGAGAGAGCAAGAATCGTTGTTACAGTCATACCTTCCTCCCCTTTAGCAGCAATAGTCATTATTCTTTGGTCAACCTTTCCGTTCCCTGTAAAGCTTTTTGATATGCTATTCCCATAACTTACACCATTTAAAGAAACACTCTCGCTTATAGTAACTGTTAGATCTGATTGTATTATTGTCCCCGCCATTTCTTATTTATTTTTTATTTTATAATATTTGTAAATTGTAAACGCTATCGCTATTGATAGAGAAACAAAAGTTAATATTTCATTCATGTTTGAAAGTGATATGCCGATTCCTGTAGAGTTAGCGATAACCACCTGTATTGTATCCTTCATCTGTCCTTTCATCTTTTAATTTTTAATAATTTACCGTGTGACCTATTAAATACACTTTAAGTCCCTTCCCTTCATTTCCACCACCACCAATAGTTGTTATATCTATTGTTATCTCTGCATCATCTGCCAAATCAGCATCTGATATTACTGCGGGAGTGGCTGCCGTAGTTGATGTTTTTTCTCCAATATCTATAGTTATCAAAGTAGATAAAACAGTTGAGCCTCCCTCTTGAATATCAACAGTAACAAGAGCATCTGCAACTGTAAACAAACTAGCCCTAACATCTGTTAACCTAAATCCATAAGGCAGACGCATGTAATCAGCGTCAGCAGTTACAGCACAAGTTGTGCTAATAGTTCCGTAAGACAAAACATAACATTTTTGAACCCTAGACCAAGATAAGTTCCCATCCGTACCATCTCCCCCCGATCCGTTTACCTTACCTAAAAAACTATTATTTAAAGAAGATTCAAACCCTAATGGATTATGTCTATTTCCATCTAATAAATTCTTATGTTCGTTTGCCGCCATATTTTATTTTTAACAAGTTGTACATCCTTGACATTTACAATAACTATAATAACTACCACATGAAGAACAGCTATCAGTATAAATACTATCATAGAAAATCATTCCATGATTTTTATAAGTATCACTTAAACTTGCAGGTTTATTATCTTCATAAGTAGGAAACAACCCTGCTTGGTCAGTACCGTTTAAATAATCCTCTAAATCTTTTGCAAAAATCTCAGCCTTTCTGTAAGTGTCTTGCTTGAAGGCATTGTAATCATTATCATCCACCACTCTAGAAAACTCATCTAAATTATGCACTACACCACTAGATGTTATGTTACTCATAATATCGTTTATCACCTCAAACCTTACATACCAAGCCAAACAATCCTCTAAATAATACACCATTAAATCGCTATTAGCCACAGTTAATGTTGAATTATTATGCTGTAACTTTAATTCCCCATAAAAGTCATCCCCCAGAATAGGACGTAAATGTGCTAATTCAGCCAATATAATGGTATTGTCAGAAACCAAGACAGGGTCAGTATTTTTGTTTGTAAAGGTTTTGTCAATTACTTCTCCCGCAGTTATTAAAGGTATATATTGTCTATAATTCGCCATATCTTAATATTGCTCTACTGTTATTTCTTTTTTTTCAGTTCCTTCATCAGAATCGTCCCCCTCTCTTTCTGTTACTATAATCTCTCTATCAGCAACAAACATATCCCCATCTTCAAGCATTGGCAAATCTTCATCTATTAACATTCTTTGCTCATTGATAGTAAGAATCTCTCTAATATCTACATCGTTAGCATAAGAAATTGGAGGTTCATAATGAATGGTTAAATCTTTAGGGTCATAGCCCATCTCTTTATATAATACTGTTCTTATACCATTTAACAATAATTCAGAAGTATCTCTAACTACTGTTGTCATTACCAAATCATAAGCAATCCTAATCTCACTTCCTGTATTATTCATCTTGCCTGAACTTACTATACCACTTAAAGATGGCTGCCATCTATTTGCTGTGATTATGTTTTGGTCAGTTATTTTTTGTAAATCCAACCAGCTACCCTCTTGGTCGTCTTTAATTATTTGCACATTTGCAGGAGAAGTATCTCCATTTTTCACTATGAATAATATCTTTCCATTATTTCCCTCCCCAACAAATTTCTTTTGAGCCTCATGAACCATTTTTTGAGCTTCTTCTTCTCCCATATCTCCATTAATTTCCACTATTGCAGAAGGCTGAAACCCATTCATAAACTTAGTATGATTCCATTTTCCTATCTCAAAATCCACACAAATATGTTCTAGTGCTGCAACATAATCGGGTAGTCCGTAAAAACTAAATGTTGGCTCGTAATCTTTAAAGTGAATTACAAATTTGTTATGAGATACTCTAGGGTAAATAGGAAGCCTGTGTATTTTTTCTTCTGTATTCCAATATCTACACCAATCAGAATTAACATAAACCTCTTTCTTGGATTTAGACATTCTAACGGTAGTAGCGTCTAAATGATAAATATTTACCCCTCCATCATATATAACGCACTCCATATACGCATTACCAAATGTATAGTAGTCATCTGCTAATTTTTTAAACACATCTCTTAATGATTCGTGATCTGCATTTACATCTTCAATAAATTTTTCTAGATTTTCGTTAGCACATACAAATTTTGCGCCACTTGTAAATACTGTTTTTTGTGCCAAAACACTTCTATGAGTAGAAGATTTACGCTTTAATTCTGCTAAGTATTGAGGAAATAAATTATCATCTCCAAATGGAATCCACTTAGTGTTAACAGTTGTTAAATTTTTAGGCTCAGAAATTGAAGGGGGAACACTTAAATTAAATACCCCAAACTCAAAAGTATTATTTTTCTTCGTTGTTTTTCTTATTTGACTTGCCTTTTTTCTTTGACTCTTTAATGGTGCTTTCTTCATTATTTGATTTATTGGTTTTGTCAATTTTTTCTACATAGTGAGAGCCATTATCTACCTCCTCATACACCCAAGCAATTTGTTCCTCTGAAGCGTTATTCCAATCAATCCGAACCCCCTTAAAGAAAGTAGCCGTATCCTTGTACTGTTTTTTTACTTTGTAATTTGCCATAACTAAATATATATTTAAGTGCGTCAAATCTACAACATTTATATTATTTTGACATCCGCACATATTAAAAAGATATTAGCGAGGGGTGTTTATAACCCCTCGCTATTATCTAAATCAATTTATGAAGTAGTTGCCGTTAAATCTCCAGCAACAATCGTAATTGCCCCTGTATATTCAAGAGGTAATTCAAATTGTCTTGCTGTTAATGTAATCGTCAATCCATTATCATCTGCATACGCAGCTCCCGTACCACCTTCTACAGTTGAAAAGTTAGCGTATGTTTGGTTTCTATCCCAAGGGGTTGTTCCCTGTGATTGATTTTGATAAACATACGACCATCCCACTACTAACACTGTACCATCGTTCATTTCAACCAGAGCGACAGGACAAGCAGAAGTTAATGCTGTGTCTGTCCATCCCGTTAAGCTCATTATCTCATTGAATCTTGCCCCAGTCATTTGAGGGAGATAGAAAGATAAAGCACACTCATAAGAGGTACTACCACCTTCTTTAGTTCCTGAAATTGCTATTGAAGCAGTTTCATTCTTGAACTCAAATCTCGCCCAAGCGGCTGTTGTAACAAAACTCGTTAAAGTATGAGCTGCGTTTGATGTTGTAGGTGCAACTGTAGCAACATTATCTAAATCCGTAAGCAGGATTTGTCTAATTCCCCCAACAGCGTTAAGATTGCCACAATCTACCAGTATTCCTGTATCTATTGCCATTTTATTTTAATTTTTAAGGTTAATTACTAAGTTATTATACTAACATTCCTCCATTCACTAATGAATCCCAACCGTATTGGAAGCCCATTGTGAAGTTAGCTCGTATATACATAAAGTCAGAAACCTCATCATAGAACATTTTTAACTGATTCTCAGGATCCATTACATTTGTTCCGATAATCAAGTTATCTTTAGCTGCATATATTGCTCCTTGAGTTGTTTGGACACCTGCTGCTGCTGCTGTAAATAATGGTGGTACATCTAATCCTGTTAATGCAGTTAATGCTGTATCCCACTCATACATTGGTACAACCTCAACACCTCTAAAGTGAATTCTGTTATAATTTGCACCTGATTGAGCTTCTGAGTGTCCGTAATCAACTGAACCTGCTTGAGCAACTTGAGTTAACGCACCATACCAAGCATTGTAAATGTTTGGAGTAACGAAAATTCTTTTCTCACTAGCTGGAGTTTGTTGTAGTTCAGCTGGAGCAGTATCAAATACTGTTTGTAGTAATAAATCTGCATCTACTGGAGGAATTGCCGCTCCAACAGTTACTAAAGGAGCAGTACCTGTAATAGAAGAAGTAACTTCTCTTAATTGAGTAGCTGAGTTAATAGCTGTCCCTACTGATAATTTCTCCCAAAGACCGTTCCCCATAGATTGGTAAGAACAATCAGCTACTGCTGCTCCTGAATCTCCTGCCCACATATTTCTTACCATATCATACTGAACGGCATTTTTTATTCTATTAAGAATTACATCTGCGATTTGAGTTCCCGTTAAGTCAGGCATATTTAATCCTGCTTTGTAAGACTCAGCGATGTATAAGTTTTGAAACGCTGACCAGCATTGTTCTTGTTTTACTGATACTTGAAATACTTCTATATCTTTTTGTTCCATCTCGAACCCTTCAGGGGGACAAGCGTTGGTTGTGGCACAGCCACTATTTCGTGCTGTGATACTTTTTAGACCTGGTGCCATAGTGATGAACTGCTTATACTTAACATTTGGATATATTGAGTAGTTACGCATAATTTCATCAGAATGAAACATAGGCTCTAATAAATACTTTGAAGCGTTAGTTCCCGCAAAGGTTAAAGCTCCTGGTAATGCTACATTTGGCATAATTTCTGTTTTTTAATTATTATTATTATTATTACTATTAGCTAGCAAAAGATTCTTTTAGTGCACCTGCAATACCATTTAAAAATACCGCATTACTATCTAAAACTTCCTCTTTTGTAACTACAGCAGGATCGCCATCAGTTTGCACTTCAGTTCCTACCGCTTCTGCTTTACTTAATAAAGCTGTTATTCTAGTTACTTCTTCAGTTAGAGTTTCTTTTTCTCCTTCCAATTCAGTAATAGACTCGTTTAGTTCAGTAACTTTTGCTTCAAAACCTGTTAGCTTCTTAGAAACTTCCATCTCATCTACAATAGTAACCTCTACTTTTTCAACTTTATTATCAACAGCATTATCACTTTTAACTTGAGCAATAATATCTTCAATTTTAGAGTTGAACCAATTTTTTAATTCTTCCGTCATTGTTTTACTTTTTAGGTTAACATTTAATTTGTGTCGTATTTCTTCATCTGTAATATTCTTAAATTTAGAAATATCGTATTTAGCCGCTACCTTAATAGCGTCTGAGATGGAATCAACAAAACCTAATTCAAAAGCCTCGTTAGCATTTAGCCAAGTTTCTTCATCCATCATTTCTTTAATTCTGCCAAAAGGCAAATTCGTTTTCTTTGTATAAATATCAGCAATTTCATTACTGATTTTATCTAATACTGCTGCGGTTTTTCTCATCTCGTCTGCTTCTCCCATCGCACCTCCAAAAGCATTATGTATCATAAAAAGAGAATTTTCAGCCATTATTACTTCATCGGCTGCTAAAGCAATTACACTACCCATACTTGCAGCTATTCCTTCAATATAAACAGTAGTTTTTGCTTTTCTTTTTTTTATTACATTGTAAATCGCCATCCCCTCAAACACATCTCCACCTACACAATTCAGGTGTAAATCCATCGGCTGTCCTTTATAGGATTTTATTTCCTCAATAAAAGATTGGGCATTTATTCCAAAAGTACCCACCTCGTCAAATATATAAACATCTACAACATCTGTAGATGATTCAGCTTTAATATCAAACCAATTTCTATTCATAAAGTGCAAAAGTATTTTTAACTTATGAGAAACTTGCGCAGTTTTTGGAAAAAACTTTAAAAAGTTATATTCATTGTAGTCATTTCTTTTTTTCTCTCCTTATAAACCACGCTTTGAACCTGTCTTTCAGAGATATCGTATTTAATAGATAAGTCCATAAATGTATGGGTTCTATTCCCCTCATTGAACTTTAACAAGCAGTCAAAGTCATAGATTATCATGTAGTTCCTTAATCTTTTTGGGTCAACTATACCTTTTTCTATTAAATGCCTTAACATATCCTGAATGGTAGGTTCGTGCCACCTTTTTAGAATTTCTTCTTCTGCTATTTCTAAATACTCAGCAACCACTTCTTTTTTGTTTTGTCTTGCCATTTATTTTTAATTTCTAGGGCCTGTAGGGAACAGCCCTCCTGTTAATGTTTTACTCTTTTCTTTTTCTTCTTTTTCTATTATATCCACCATTTTTTCAAAAAACCTTACCACGCTCTTTCTGCAGCCACTACAGTTCATATTTTGTTTTACTTTAGGAAATAATTTTTTCCACTTAGAAAACATAAATCTTAATGCTCCCCCATCATACTTGCCGTTTTTTGACTTTATATTATTTTGCTCTACAGCATCTTTGATTTCTGACTTTTCTTCATCAGACATTCTATTTATAACATTTAATATACTCATCATTTAAGGTTTAATTATTCTTTCCATTTATCTAAAGGGCACTCTCCTAAAAACTCTTTAGTAAGTGTTGTTTTAGCGTCTAAAAAGCAACTGCACTTCCCACATCTTGCCCCTAAAGTCCATTTAGGATTTCTAAGCATTAAGAAGTTTCTGTAAAATTCGCACTTTTTACAGGTGTCTAACCTTTGTTGTTTTATTTTTTTACTAACAAACATTTGTTAATATTAAATTGTAGCGGCAGCCTCTATCACATTTACCTTTTGTTGTGCTCTCGTTATGTCTGATTCTACTACTATTACTTTTTGGGTGGATTCCCTTTGAGAGTTAAGAGAATTAAAAGAAGTAGCTGCAAAAGAAGGCATATTTAATAACCCTCCATCAGCAAACTTATTTCCTCCTCCTGCCTGATTCATAGCAGATAGTTGGTCTTTATACATAGCCGTACTTCGCTTGTTTATTACTGCCTCTCCACCCTCTAACTCTACAACTCTACCACCAACCGCAAACTTCTCTCCCCCTTGTGCGTGTGATTTCCCTCTAACCATTCCACCTTTAGCAAACTTTCCTTCTGTGGGAATAAGACCTCCCTTCTCCATAAACAGACTCAGAACTCCAGTTATTAGACCTATCATCGCTATAATACGGAAGAAGGCGGAGTAAGGATCTCCACTACCTTGATTTAAAATCGCTTTCGTGGCCATAAGAGGGATTGCAATTAAATCCTTAATAATAGCACCTGCTGTTGCCACGGTATTTGCTATAATACCACCTGTATTTGCTGCCTTACTAGCTGTATCCGTATTGGTAATTACAATTCCCTGTGCATCCAGAGCAATTTCAGCGCCTTTTGCCATGTTCTTCCCTTGACTAGCCAATGTTTGTAGGTTGGTTGCTAATGTTAATCCTGCTTCTACTACCGTTGCTACCTTAGAAATTGCTATACCCGCTTCTTTAACTGCACTTAAATCTTCATTATCTCCCGCTAAAGTTTGCATCGCACTTCCTACACCACCCATAGCACCAATTTCTTCTCTAAACCGCTTCAACCGTTGATCGTGAATCGTCTGTTCCTTCGCATCTATCTCAGTAGCGCCATTTATTATCTGTTTCCCATACTCATTGTGTAGTTTTAATTTGGCATTTAAGTAAATCAGCTCTAAATTCAATATCATTTCTTGCCCCTCTGCCGTTAGTTTCCCCTCTACACTATATTTATTTTTTATTTCCTGAATATCAGCATTAAGATTTTCTTTAAGGGTATTTTGTTTCTCTTTAAAGAATATATCATCCTTTTGTAATAAAAGGTCTTTCATTTGACTATCTATCTGTAACTTTCTCTTTTCGTTAGTGGTTTTGTCGGCAAGTTCCTGCCCTAACAACTCTAATTTTTTATCTATTATATCTTTTTGAAATTGAACATCTGATATTTCGTGGTCTATTCTTTGTTGTTTAATTATATTTAATGCCTCAGTCGTTTTATTAGCCCAATTAGTTATTCCATCATCATCTCCACCAGGGCCTCCTTTTTTAACTTTTTTAGTAAGCAAATCAAAATCTAAACCTAACTTCTCAAATGCTTTTGATACAATCTCTATTTCTTTATCTGCCCCCTCAATAGAATCCATCATCTGTTTAACAGTTTTAAAACCCCCTTCTTCCATTATTCTGTTAAACTTTTCAAAAGCTGCACTTCCTGTTTCTCCTACACTTTTAAAATATTCATCACTAGCCTTTGTCGCTGCATGCCATTCTTCAAGCCCTTCCCTATCATCTAAATGTATGCTATCACCAAAAGCAGCCTTAATCTTTTGTTTTGTAATTTCAGCATTGGCGGCAAGCTCTGTAATTCTTTCCATTTGCCTCTCAAATCCTTTTACTAATGCTTGATTTGTTAATGCAGTAGTTAGAATGTCAATGGCTGTTGCTACACCCTCAATAGATGTTTTTTCAGTTATTAAAGCTTGGTCATTCGCTTTTAACTCTGTGTTTAAATCTCTCATCAAGATAGCAGCCTGACCCTTATATTTATTATATACTTTTTGGTCTGTAGCAGTACCCTCTAAAAGTTTACCCTCTTTATCTAAAACGATTAAACCGTCCTTTACCATATCATTCATCAAGCCTTTAACTCTTATCAATTCTTCTGATGTTGTTTTGAGTTGTTCTATTGGTTTTATAGAATCGTGATATTTGTTGGTAACCGCTTCGGTTATATCCGCAACTTCTTCAGTAGCATCTTTAGTTTTTAGCATCCAAGGGACTAATTCTGACAGAGCTACAACTACAAGACCTATCCCTGTAGCACCCCAAAGCGCTTGCATCGCTCTCTTTGCGGTCATAGTCGCTGCGGCTAATGTTGTCATTCCTCCTGCTGCTCTTATAGCAGCTAATCTTTGAAGTGCTAACACCTTATTATAAGCAAATGTAAGTCCTGAAACTGCTATAAGTGTAAGTTTATATATACCAAACCATTTTACTAATTTAGATAGCCATTTTATTGAAGTGATAATAATTTGGCTATTTTCAGCCAGACCATTCATAAAACTCGCTACACT
>Ga0209434_1000438_pt1 | contig 20305 bp, 31 predicted proteins | sample ETNvirnome_2_300_FD_184068 | JGI IMG/M metagenome (GOLD analysis project Ga0209434, IMG submission 184068) | Marine viral communities from the Pacific Ocean - ETNP_2_300 (SPAdes) (version 2) | ecosystem: Environmental > Aquatic > Marine > Oceanic | place: Pacific Ocean | collected 2013-06-22
CCGCCCTGGCCTTCAGAGCGTCCATCGCTTCATTTAAAGCCTGGGCAGTTAATCCGCTGTCCTTGATCATATTGGACAGTCTGACTAAAAACTGCCGGTTTATTGTGGTGCTGTTCATCATTGTTTTATCCTTTCTTGTTTATGGTTACTGTACAAACACTATTCCCGTTATGATCATTAAATGATCTTTGCTGTGGGAAATGAATGTTAAATGATTCATTGTCCATTGCTGCTGTACGGCCTATGTACTGGCTAGCTTTATCCATTATGCGCCGCACTTCTTTTCCTTTGTTTATTTCCAGTGCTCCGAATTCCTGCACATCAAAAGCTGCGTTATCTGTGTTGATTGTTATTTCGATCTTGTAAGACATTGTTTTATCCTTCCTTGTTTATAGTTGTGTACCACAGATTGAACATTCTTTGATCGGAAATTCTGACAGGGCAGAATCTTCCTGGTTTGTTCTGGTTACTGTATCGCATGGCTCGCAGTATGTCCAGACTTGGTTTTCTTCTGGTTTGTTAATCACAGTAGTAACCTGGCCTACATTGTTTCCAAATGTATCTATGAGTGATTTCTGCCCGTTTGCATGATCTGCAATAACTTCCGCGATATGCTGCGGCAGGTCTTCTAGTACTGTGACAGTTTCAGCAAACAATGAAAAGCCAGTTTCATTAAATGCCAGGTTATCAGTATTGAGTGTAATTGTAATTGTGTAATCCATTGTTTTATCCTTTTTATTTTTATATTAGCTTTTTTTGTTGCTTCTGTCAACACTCATTTAAATATGCTGCCAGGCAGCGAACAAACCAAAAATAGGAACTTCCGCGGATCTCCAAAACTGCCAGGCCTGGCCCGGTTTTGGTCCTATTTGGTCCAGGCCTGCAATTTGTCCAGGGCGGCCTATCGGTTGCCTTATCCGATATGGCCATTGTTTCAATATGTTACACTCGATTTCCCCCGGTACACCAAGGCCAGCCCGGCCTGGTGCGACTTACCCTGTCATAGAAATTTCCCCATTTTTGTAAACACTCTTTCATTGTATACTCAAGCAACATAATGGAGTCAACCTGGACTATATTGACGGATGCTGACACAGATCGGTTGATTGACGCGATTGACCAGGCAGATGAGTACATCCAGAAAATGATCGCCTTCCGCAGCGGGCTCATCCCGCAGGAACTGCGCTGGCTCCAGTTAGCGGCCCACGAGTTTTACGATAGTTTTTCGCCTCGTGAGTTAGAAGTATTCAAGATGAGATGCCAGAAGCACACCTACCCCATCATCGCTGATGAGCTCGGGATTTCCGAGGGTAGCTGCAAGATATATTGGGCCCGGTCGATTAAAAAAATAAAACGTGTCATCGATTCCGGTAATAAGTATGAACAGTAAAGACATAGATCCTACAAAGGTCCAGATGCTGGCCAGTTTTGGTTGTAGCTACGCTGACCTGGGCAAATACTTCGGATGTGACGAGAGCACTATCCGTAAGAATTTCCGATCCCAGTACCAGGCTGGCCGCTCTGAGATGAAGTTAAAATTGAGAAATTTAATGTTTAAATCGGCTCAGAACGGTTCGATTGCCATGCAGATATGGTTATCGAAGAATTTCTTAAACATGCATGAGCGTACTGCGATTGACATGACTGGCAATTTAGAAACGATCCTGCGCGAATGCGGATTTCAGGAAAACCCGGTTGATAAAACGAATAATGAACAAGCAAAAGCTTTGGAAGATCTTGGGGTACACCCCGACTCCACAGCAATTGGCCGTTCATAACGCAGATAATTTTCGCTTTCGCATTTGTTTCATGGGTAGGCGCAGTGGGAAGTCCTACATGGCGGCCCATGAGATCATGCCATGGTTATTGACCCCAAAGACCAGGGGCTGGATCGTGGGTCCCAACTACGCCCTGGCCCAGAAGATTGCCAGGGAGGTCAAGCGAATGGTCATGCAGCAGTTACAGTTGCCATTGGAGACAAAGAAAGAAATAAATGGTGAGCTTTACAGTATGAAGATTGCCGGTTTGGGTAGTGAGCTCGTAGTGAAGTCAGCGGATGCTGCTGACAGTCTTATTGGCGAGGGTTGACCTTGCGGGGTCATTTTGAGGTGTTGATTACTTAATAATAGATGAATTCGCGCTCATATCACGCAATACTTATGAGCAGTATCTCCGGCCCACCCTGGCTGATCGGGAGGGCTGGGCATTATTCTGTTCCACCCCGCGTGGATTCAACCATGGTTGGGATTACTTCAAATACGGGGAATCTGAGGATTACCCGGAGTGGATTTCCTGGCGTTTCCCCAGTACTGACAGCCCATATTTCAAGGATAACATAAATGACCTCAAAAGAACGCTTACGAAAGAAACTTTCAGGCAGGAGATACTTTGTGAATTCCAGTCATACCAGGGAAAATGCTTTCCGCTGGACAGATTTCAAAGTGTTCGCGAAGACATTAAATATGACCCCAATAAGCCAGTATACGCGGGAGTCGATCCCGGATACCGGCAGGCCCATGTTGTTATCTGTCAGTTACGAAATGAAACCGACAGATTCGCCGACATACATCAGATTGACGAGATCAGCCTGACCAATTCTACCACACAGCAGTTAGCGGATGCGATGAAGGCCAAGCCATATCATTATTCGGCGATATATGGTGATCCGGCGGGTAGTGGTATGAATCTTCAATCGGGCCGATCGGATTGGAGTGTATTTGCCGCGAATAATTTACGGGTCACCATTAAGCGTGACGCGGTGACCCGAAATGTAGTCAGTGGAGTATCGCATATGCGAAGTTGGTTTGAGGATGCGGATGGTAAGACACACTTTTTCATGCATCCGAAGTGCAAGGAGTCGCTCAGTTCATACGAAAACTATCATTACCCGGAGCACAAAGCGGAGCAATCGTTAAGGCATGAGCCGGTCAAGGATGGCCGTGAGCATGCGTGTGATGCGCTTAGATTTATGATAGTTAATCTGTTTCCGATCCGCAATAACAAAGCTGGCATGGTTGATTTCGTGTCATCGATTAGGTGAATATATAGAGTAATGCTTACTATTCCAGACCTATCTGAATCTTCTGTCATTTCTGCGCTCAAGCAAACCTTGAACAAGATCGAGGATGCCAGGACTCGCGAGGTGGATTATTTGCTTGACTGGTACGAGGGTACTGAGACAGACCGGTACATTTCCCGTTATTTTGGCCGGGAGACATTATCCCAGGCCCCTATCATCCAGCAGAATCTAACTAAGCGCGTGGTGTCTATTCGTTCCATGTCTTTCAAGCGCAGCCCCAAACTGACTGTTGGTGATAAGTATCTTGATTCAATTGACAAATTTACTTTGATCTCTCAGCGCAGATTATTAGAACGCCTTACTTTCTTACTTGGCACCATGGCATTCCGTTCCAGGTGGGATGAGTTGGAAAATAGGCTTACTTACGAAACAATTTCACATTTTACACCATTATTCTTAGCTGGTGACAGTAAAGACAGGCCGGTAGGCATATGTTATCCCATAGAATTTTATGGAAATGCCAGGGTTGAGAAGCCACTTTTTGCGATTTGGACTGAAGAAAGGTACGGTGTGCCTGGCAAGCATTATTTGATGGATGAGTTGGGTCACCAGATTAAAGTGAATGAAAGCGATATTAATCCATACGGATTGCTGCCAGTGACATTCAGCCACCGGTACCCCCCGATCCGCGACTTTTATGTAGGTAATGCCCGGGACATCGCAGATGTTGACCTGGCGGTCAATGTGGCGCAGTTTGAGCTACAGTTGGCCATCCGGTATGGAGCGATGGGGATAAAGTATGTGACATCAGTTGATTCAGCTAGTGATATCAGAATTGGCAGCGACAAAATTATTTATTTACCTGAAGGCGCAAACTTTGGAGTAACCAACAGCGGCGGCAGTCTCACAGAAATTGTAGATGCAACCAGGTTCCTGGTTGAATCGGCTTTAAACAATAATCACATTCGCGCGAAGTATGCCCGTGATGATTCCGGGAATGCGCCGTCGGCGGCCAGTTTAAGCATAATCGAAATGGAAAATGTCGATGAAAGGACAGCAGTGACTGAAGACACCTGGCGGCCGTGGGAGCATCGGAGATTTGCGGTGGATCGCAGGATCATCCAGGTAGAAACTGGCGTAGATGTGGGCGAAGATTATAAAGTTGATTTTCTGGAGCCAAACTATGCTTTAACCCCGGAAAGTGAGATTGCATATTGGGAATGGAAATTCCGACGCGGCTTATCTGAGCCTATTGATTGGTACGACTTTACGAATCCAGATGCAAATGACTCAGATAGACAGCGGTTTATTGCGCGGCAGGAAGCAATGAAAGTCCAGCCGGAACCGCAGAATAATTTATTAAACAGGCTACAAAGTGCTAATAGATCAAGCAGTCGCGAGCTATTCGGAAACGATTAATGCTTTTCAGGAGGAACTGATTAGTGGGATTGAAAATGAAGAAGATGAATCAATCATTGAAGAAGTCCTGGTCATTCTGGCCTTACTCAATTTCGGTCGTTTAGTTTATGATGAGGATGACGTTGCTGAAAGCCTGGGCCTGGTGGCCGGGATCAATACCTACATGGATTTCAGCGATAATTTATTGGATGGTCTGCCGTATTTCGGGAACCCGAGTGAAGTTCAGATTCAGGCACTTAGACGTATCCACCGTAACGCGATCAATGGAGTTACGGTAAATGTTGCAGAGTCTATTCGCAGCAGTGTTTCCCAGGGCATTATCAGCAACCTGGATGGTGATCAAATCCGTGACCTGGTGCGCAACAATCTTAAAATTACGGTACCCAGGATAGATAATATGGTTGGGACTATGCTATCCAATTATGGCCGTTCTGTAGTGTTAACTATGACAGACGGCCTGCCGCCAGGAACGCTTTATAGTTATATCGGGCCCCGCGACAATAAGAACCGGCCGGTATGCAGGCAGTTCTTGGATGAGCAGCCATTAACCAAGGCGCAGATACGCGATATTAAACCAGATGCTTTGGAAAATGCCGGTGGTGCCAACTGCCGACACTTCTTTATTCCTGAAAATGTTCAAGTTTGACAAGATCCTGGATTTTTCTACAGCGCAGATAAAAAAATACGCTGAAGATGTCAAAGAGCAGCATATTGACCAGATGCGTACAGGGATAGATGCGGATGGCCAGAAGTTTAAGGAATATACCAGGGATTACGCCAGGCGCAAGGCTACCGGCAGGACCGGGAAGACTGGCCAGATCAGTTACGGTATTACACCGCCCAATTATATCCTGACTGGCCAGATGTTTGAAAAGTTCAGAGTCCAGGTGGCAAAAATGCGTAATGACATTCAAATAAAATACGGGATTCGCAAGTCTAAAGCCGGTACCAAGCTGGATGTAAATAACAAAATACGCAGAGTTGCGGAGAATCAAAATTTAGGACCGCTGGTCGAAGAGAAGATCGCGGTTGGCATAGCTGAAATGGTGGCCAGAAACATATCTAAACAACATGGGGCACCGGTGGTGCTCCATATATAAACCGTTTCTTGTCATCGGTTAGTGTATAATATGAGAATCATAATAAACAGGAGGACAGATGTCCGAAGATAAAGTGCAGAGCGCACAAATGGCGAGTGAGCAGCCAGTTAATGCTCCAGAGTCGGCAACTAATAGCCAGGATCAGTCAATAGAGCCCAATGTTGGCGAATTGATCGCGGAAAGCAAGAAGTACCGGGCACGAAGTCAAAAAGTGGAAGCTGAGAATACCAAACTGAAAAAACAGATTGAGGATTCCAGGCAGAAACAACTTGAGGAGCAGCAGGAATGGCAAACGCTGGCTGAAGAGCGGGCGACCAGGATTGCCGAGCTTGAGCCCATTGTGGAAAGTGCGAAACAGCAGGAAACTGCAATGCGCCAAGAGCTTCTTAATGATTTTGAAGAAGAAGATCGTGAAACCTTTGGCGACTTGCCGTTTAGCAAGTTAAAAGCCGTTCATGGTAAAATAATCAGCAGTTCGGAAACTCGCGTGAATGTGGATAATTCCGTGGCCAAGGCACCTACCAATTATGGCGGGTACAACAATATTGTTGAAATGGCTACCAAAAATCCTAAAGAAGCCGAGAAATGGCTGGCTCAGAATATCCCTAACTACAAGCCACGGTAATGACAGAAATAATTGTCAAGCAGAATAAGGAAAAGATCAATGACGGCGGTCACAAGCCGTTTGGCGTTGACCTGGATCCTAAAGATGAACTGTGTCATGTTACGACCCCGGATAAGAATGCGGATGCCTACTATAAAGGGCAAAAGATGAATTACAATGACTATCTGGGAGAGCTCAAGGGACGCTGTGACCGGGCCGCAAAGGGCAAATCGCCCAGGTCTGTTGGATATTTTGCAGGGATTGGTGAAGGCACGTTAAATAAAAAATAATTAACTCTACTTGAAGGCCCACCAGGGCAGTTGATAGAGAGTAAAAGAATAGGAGTTATTTCATGGCACAAAGTGGCGAAATAACAGATGTCGCTGTAGCGGCTGGTGGTAAGGGTACCGCGGTAGCAGCAGCTATCGTACAGTTCCAAAAAGCCAACATAATGGCACAATGTATTACAATGCAAGCAGCCCCTCAAGGGAATGCGGTGGTTAGATTCCCGGTTTACACGAAGTGGAGCTCCGGGACCATTGATCCGACCATGTCGGCAAACGCAGAAGGCGCAGATGCTGCACTCACAGATGTTGAAACAACCGCTGTGGACGTTACACCAATCAGATACGGTCTGTACGCACAGATCACTGATCTATCTTCATTCGTGAATGCGGATGCGGTAATGGTACACGCTGGGCAACTGCTTGGTAATCAACTGGCACGGGTATTCGATGAGAAAATTGCTGCCCTGTTTGACGGATTTTCTAATACGTCAAATCTGACAACAGATTTAATCCGTATGGATCAAATCTGGGGCGCAGTTGCATCGCTGGAGCAGAATGACGCTCCGAAACCGTATCACTGCGTACTGCATCCTCTCCAAATGTGGGGTGGATTCGGTCTTTCTAAAGAGCTAGGATCTGGAACAATAGCTATCGTTGCTGATGTTTCACATGGCTCTTTGAATACTGCCAGTAATCCAGTTTCAGATCAATACTATAACAATGGTGTTGTGACGAAACTCGGACCGATCACATTTTACACATCCAGTGCGGTTAATGCCACATCTGACCAGCATATTGGGGCTATGTTCTCCAGTGACGCTATCGGGTGCGGGTACATTGACATGGGCGGTGGAAGCATGATCGAGATTAAGTCAGGCCGGGATGAACCCGCGGCATTAACTGAACTCGTTGGGAACGCTTATTTCGATTCCAGCGAATTGGTTGATGTGTATGGTGTTGAAATCAAGACGGAAACATCTTAATCAGTAAATGAAATACGCTGGGGGGTATTCATTGCCCCCCAGCACCAACTGGAGAAAACAAATGCCAGACTTAGAAAAAAAAGTTACCAGATATGAGATCACCAAGCCTAACGGCAAAGTGATTTATCGGTCTGAAGCCGAGTGGGATAAAGACGCGAAAAAACGCTATGAATCCAAAGGCTGCAAAGTAAAAGAAGTACGAGAATAGAATTATTGTGATATAGTTAGCTACTTACAGCTCACTCACGGTAGTCAAACCTTAGAGAGGAAGAAAATATGGCAAGTTCAAGACAATTAGCAGTCATCGATGCCCAGAACGCGGCTTTAGGCCAGGGGGGCTCCATTTTAGTTACTGGAACAACTGCTTGTACATGCGCCGAGGGCAACGGGGTTTTCGTTGCAATCCAATTTATTGAAGACACGGTTTTCGATTCGGGTTCCGGCGGTTTAATCGCAGAAACAGAACAATTATGGCCCGACGATACTGGCACAGGAACTTTAATTGATGCAAATGCTGGAGCGGCAATAGATAGCGAAACATTTCCCCAGGGTATGACTATCTTCGGCAGATGGAGTGGATTCACCCTGGCATCGGGGGCTTGCATCGCCTACGTTGGGTAGATGTTAGGATTAAGTTTAAAATTAGCGTCCCACGTTACCCAGGTGGCTCGCCTTGTCCGTGATCTATGGAACAAGGTCAATGACATCTGGGAAAATGAAACAAGAAAATGGGAAGACATTGTATAATTATAGGAGAATAAAATGGCAGCATTAACAGGCAATTCTATTGCCTCAACTTATACTGGTTTGATAAAAACATCCGATAGCGGAGCAAGAGGTGCAGAAGGTTCTGCTGACCAATGTTCAGATGGTGCAGGAAATACTATACCTTTGTTTGTATCGGCTACTGAAGTATATGCAATAGGTAGCGGTACAGGTACATCACATACCGCATTTGGAAAAGATTGCGGTGTAGATTTAGCCGCAGGTACTGGAAACTCTTTATTTGGTGAAGGAGCAGGAGCGGATTTAAGTACCGGGGAGCATAATGTGGCCCTTGGTTATCGTGCATTATATCAAGGGACTACGGAAACAGATGATTGTGTCGCAATCGGATACAACGCCATGAGCGGTGCGTGGACTACGGCCGCAGTAAATGATTGTGTAGTAATAGGTAGTGGTGCTGGAGCAGGTGCTTTAGTTGCCGCTGCTTCAGGATTGACTGCTATAGGCAAATCTGCCCTTGCTGCCAACACATCTGGTGCTAAAAATACTGCTGTTGGATATTCCAGTTTAGTAACAAATGTAGATGGCAGTAATAATACGGCTCTCGGCTATGAGTCTTTAACAACATTTGAAGCAGACACTCCTAACCATGGCGAGAATACAGGGGTTGGGTATAGAAGCGGTAAGTTTATTTCAACTGGGACTCAAAATACATTTTTAGGTTCAGGTGCTGGTCAAGGCGTAGATGGTACAGAATTAACTGGCGACCAAAATACCGCAGTTGGAATTGAGTCTGGAGTATTATTACAAGGATCGGGTAACCAGAATACATTTTTAGGGGGTGTCTCTGGGAATACATTAACGACTGGCTCGAATAATGTTTGCCTTGGGTATAGTGCAGTCACAGATGATGCTACAGCGACAAATCAAATTGTAATTGGTCATAGCACAACAGGCGTAGCAGACAACTCAGTCACCCTTGGAAACGCATCTGTCACCGCAGTGTATATGGCTCAGGATAGTGGGGCTACGGTTCATTGTGCTGGTATTGATATGAGTGTCACATCAAACGCTGGTGGAATGTCAAGTGAAGTTCTGGATGATTATGAGGAAGGCACTTTTGGAACTTCATCGGCGAATGGTATTCTAAAAGATGGGGGTACAGGTTCAGTCACGTGCGGTTCATACTATACTTGTAGTTATACAAAAATTGGCAGATTAGTAACCGTAAATGGATATGTAGTCGTAAGTGCAACAAGTTCTCCCGACGGTACCTTAAAGATTGTCCTGCCATTTACATCGGCACAGATAACACATTATGGAGGTTTTGCCGCCGGTACTGTGGCTTTACATGAAGCGGCATACGCTTCAAGTGTTCAATTAGCAATGACAATAACAGAAGCGACGACGGAAGCGGATATAACTGAATTTGCTACTGGAGCAGGATTAGGTGCCGTTTCTGCTGCCGATTTGTCGTCAAGCGATGCCGTCTGGTTTACTTTACAATATATAACATAATTCAAGTTCAATCGGATAATTGAATGGAAACGAATAAAAAACAAAGGAGCCTATCATGGCAATGACGAAGAAAATCACTTACGATTATGAAGTAAGAGGTGAGTTCAAACAAATTCAAGAACGTGCTAAAACAAGCATTATGGAAGATGGTGAAGAACTTTCTTATTCATATCATAGGCGTGTATTAACGCCCGATGCAGATGTATCTGGTGAATCAGATGAACTTAAAGGTATGGCATCTGCATTATGGACAGATGAAGTAAAAGCCGCCTGGGCAGAATTTCAAGCCGCCGATAATCCGGGGGAATAACGGGAAACATGGAAGAGCGTTTAAAGCAGTTAAAGGCCCGGAAGAAAGCGTTGGATATGGAACTGGGTGAAATCAATCTTTTGATCAAGGCCTATGAGGACACTATCAAAGCCGAAGCCGAGAAGAAAGCAGATGAAGCCGAATGAGTTTAGAGTATTCGTAGGATTCGTTTTGATACTCCTGGGAATTCTAATTGTCACTGTGGTTTTAACTGGCTGCGGTGGCGGCTGGGAAGTGGCTGGGTATGAACTTGATAAGATATGAGTGATGGCGCAAGAAGAAGAAAAAGTAAATGAAAGAATTTGCAGCAATGTACATGGAATTAGGCTTTGCGGGGCTTACTGCGGTGTTTTTTGGCTACATGATCGTGAATTTAATCAAGAGCCAGAATGCGCAAAATGAAGATTTGGAACAAATCAAGCAGGACTTAACCAAGTTAGCAACTGAAATGTCCAATTCACAAAGTATGGTAATCAAGCTCGTGGATCGCTGGAACATCAGCGACCAGGGACGCGAGAAGTTTTTCATGGAAACTGTCAAGGAAATAAATGATCTGAGCGATGTCATAATGGAAATAAAAGGCTCAGTGTCAAGAATAAATGGCCACGGACGATGAAGATCAATGGCGGCATATCAATGGGGAACATTATCACCATAGTGATGCTGGCTGTTGCCATGGCTGTGTCTTGGGGAGCTATGAGTAACAATCTGGCGCAAGTGGAAGAGCAAGTGTCACTCAAGGCCGATAAAGCAGTTGTGGACTTGAATTTTGAATATATAAAGCGTGACCTGGCAGAAATAAAAGAATTAGTGAAAAATAATAACAGGAGAAAGAAATAATGGAATGGATACAATCACATTGGATAGCCGTGGCTGGCAGTATTGTAAGTATTATCGCACTTGGGTGGCTGCCGTTTACACGAGTAGTCCTGCGAAAAGGTCTTAATGTAGTGATGTCGGAAGCTTTTTTAAAAGAATTGTTTTTCGACCTGGCAGAAAAATACGTTAAATCAACCAAAACCAAACTGGACGACAAATTCTTAACGCAGCTAAAAAACTCGTTCTAGCGTTATGCATTTTATTTTCTTCATGCAGTCATAAAACGATGTTAGATAAAAAGCAAGTTCGCAGTATCATTAATGATGTGCTTCAAAAGATGGGTGAGAAGTATTCATCACCGGAAGCATTGGAGTTGATATACAATACTGGTCTGGTGGAGTCAAAGTATGTCTATATGATGCAAGTAGGCGGCAATAATGTCGCCCGTGGCCTGTTCCAGTGTGAACCATGGGTAGCGGTAGATGTGATAAAGAATTATCTATCTCACAGGCCAGCATTGATGAAAGAAGTTGCTAACGCGTGTAATCTGGATTGGAAATACTTTACCGATCCGCAGGAAGATGACTGGCGATTCATTTTGACAACAAACATAGCAGCACAGATAGTGATGGCGAGACTCCACTACCGGCGTGTACCAAAACGCTTGCCGAAAACATTGGAAGAACAGGCAACTTATTGGAAAGATTTTTACAATACCGCGAAAGGTGCTGGAACACCAACCAAGTTTATGGAAATGGTAACAAAATATGGATGAAGCGCAGCAGATAGACCATTTAATTAATGTAATGCACCAGCTACAGGATATGTGTAAAGAGTTGAACAAACAAGACAGTTCGCGCCATATGATTATTGGTCTGATGATTGCCATGATTATATCCACACCGGTACCGGACATCACGATTCTTTCAAACAAAGAAACACAATATTATACACCACATCATACACAGGTAGGTATAGCATGAGTTACTTAACAGCATTCTGCAACAGCACAACTGACCTCCAGGCGGTTGTGAGTGACATTGACAAATATGACAGGAAGCGTGTGCTTCCTCCGAACTGGGTTGAGTCAGGCACATCTAACCTTTATTATCTATTTAACACTGGATATATATCCCAGCTTTACAAGGATGGTGCCGAGCAGACCAGTGTTTCCGACACACCAAACGCAAACAACGAATTTGAGTGGGATAGCAATTCTGATATGCTCCAGTTTTTCATGGGCGGCCTTAGTACATCATCAATGAATTCTACTGTGTTTGAAGCAGGCCAGGACTGGACCACACTCAAAAATACTGTATGTAAGGAACAGGCTTCATTCATCCGCAGTTTTTTAAACGATCGCGCAATCTACAAACGCGGTAATAGCAATTACCAGGGCGCAGAAGACCGCGACTATGACTATGTTATTATTAAGTCTAATGCTATCCTGGCCTGTGCAGACCTTATTCGCTCATATGACACTGAAAAAGCAGATGAGCTATATGAGTTGGCTATGGGCGAGAACGGGCTTCTAACGCGCATTAAGCGCGGTGATTTCGCATTGTGGCATGAAACTACTAAATCCACTCAGGGCCAGCCGACAATCAGCGAGATTTCGATAAATGGAAGTACGACCGGATATATTGAGGATATTAGAATGATAGCGGGACCCGTATTTACAAGCTATGACCAGGTCATAGTAGAAATTGAAACCGGCGGATCTTTCGTATTGGGCACTGCCAGTCCAGTTTATTATAATATTTATACAAAAAACGCTACCGGACTGAAAATGACCAAGATTGTGAATAATAAGCAAGTCAACGGTGATTACCAGTCTCTGGCTTATGGAGCCGATATCAGATTTCAATGTGGTGTTTTTACCGCCGCAGATCAATGGCTGGTCACTTTCCAGAACGATGCAATGCCGATAGGCAGCGTGTCAACTGGCCAAGTGTACCGGTAGTGTCATCGATACTGGTATAATATAGATGGCTATTACTTATGAAAATGTCATCTACGATCGGGTCATTGATTCGCTCCAGACGATTTTGGCCGATGAATTCAGTATCCCGGTGCTTTTTGACGATACGGCAGAACGGGGCAACCAGAGTTTTCTAATTACTCCGGCTGGTGATGATCTGGAAGAACCAGTGGTTACTGGCCAGGTGCGGAATTACACGGTAAGCATTAATTACGAATTGCTATCTGCCGGGAACTACACGAAAAACAGTGTAAAACAGGTTACAGAAATAACTGAAAGACTAAAAAGATTGCTGTACAATAACAGGACATATTCGGTGTCCGGGACAAATAGATTTTACAATGGTTCAGTCAATACCATTGCATATGAACGCGATGAAGATGATCCAGGCATAATACGCAGTATCACTTCATTAACTGTGACAACTATGGAGTTAATATAATGAAATACAAAGCAAAGCCAACTTATAAGGAACTAAAGAACTCAGAAAACTTTGTGTCTCTGGGTGCTGCATCTAAGCATATTTGGCTTATGGAAGGCATGGCTATTGACTTCAATGGTAAAGTCCCAGATAAACTAAAAAAACATATTGAAGAAGTCAAATCGGCATCTAAATCTAAAGGAGAGAAATAATGGCAAGTGCAAATTATCAAGTAACAAGTAATACTAAGGTACTAATTGGTACAGAAGTCACACTGGGAGCGGCTGCTGTTGCGGGTTGTGCAGCAGTTGAAATGCCTGTGACTGAATACAGTTTCACTGATATTGGTTCTGGTGGTCAAACCTTAGATGTCGCACCGTTCAGAGCCGGTGTAGGCGGGCAAACTCAAAGTGATGACATGGTCAAAGCAAGAAGGCATGATAGGATGTATGAAGTTAGTATGACATTCCATTGCACTGACCTGGCTACAAAGCGAGTCTTATTAAACTTATATGAAGATGGTGCAAGTGGCGGTATTTCAGCTTTAATTGGTTCAATGCCAACTACAAGCAAATTTGCTGATGATACTTCAAACGCAATACCTGTTACCATAATAATTGAGAATGGTGGCCATAGCGCACCCGCTGGGGCTGATAAGGATATGGTATTTAGAGCATGTATGTGTACTGGCTTAACTTTTAGTGGCGACCTGGCAAGTAATGGTGGGGTGGTTATGTGTACTGCGACTTTCACTACAGGATATCGGCCAACGGCCACTACCAATATTAACTATACTGTTGCTACTGCTGTCAGCGCACAGCAAACTATGTTTAATATGCATGATCTCACAACTACAAATTTTGCGAGCCAAGATTTAATTTTGCATGGCTTTGAGATTTCAATAGCAAGACCTGTTACAAGGGTATCGTTTAAGGTTGCGCCAAGTTATAATCCTTATGGATACTCTTTAGGGCCATACGAAGTAACAGGAAGTCTTACTTGCAAACGGGATGACCTTGCATTGACGGCATCCGCCGAAGGACAATCCGCTGTAGCTCTGGATTTAGATACTGGTGTATATCAAATATTAGCACCTACCTGTATGAACGATCAGTCATCCGTGAACCTGGAAGAATCTGGGTGGACAATGACCTTGCCGTTTAGGGCAGTATATAGTGGTGCAACGACTGCTACAATCTTTTCATTTGCTGGAGCAGCAGGCGATAGTTAATCAATAAATAACACGAGACAAAATGAAAGTATCCACCGCGCATGGCGATTATACCGTCAATGCAATTTCATTTAAGGATCGGCGTAAACTCCATCGCATGGAGTTAAGCTCAGTTAATGCTGACGAATCCATTAATCAGTCCGGCTTTATGGACATGATGGATTGGGTCATGGAGTTTGCATTTGATGACCCGGAGAAAGTCCTGGGTAAACTTGCAGATCACGAAGTTGATGAAGTTCTTATCGCCGTCTACAACAGTTACAAAGAACCGCCTAAAAAAAAGTAATCAAGGCGCGAGTCGGAATGTGGATGTCCTTCAATAACGCCACCACCCGCGTCCTTGAATTTCCTTACCAGGCCAAGAGCCCAACACTCAAGAAAGTCATTACTTTCGATGAAGCGGAGCTCTGGCGTGAAGTGGATCGTATCCTGGCAGAAGACACTGAGCGCAAGTACACGGTTGGCACCAACCTGTACTATAATATGCTGCTTTGCAGCGATATAAATTACTGGCTGGACCAGGACACCCAGTTATACCTGGAAGAATTCATGGCCATGAAACAATTTAATATTCCACTTTCCAGCAATATAGACGACACAGACTACCACCGATTTGTCATCTTTTCTGGTATTTATGAAGAGTATAATTCTTGTATAGAAGCACAACAAAAAAAGAAAAGTAATGGCTGAAGACCGCAGATTTATTATAGAAATACGCAGTAAAGGCTTCCAGAAAGCCAAACGCAACCTGGTCCAGGTTAAACAGGATGCAGATAAACTGGCCGCATCCACTAAAGTTGCCGCTGCCCAGACCAGGTCCCATGTAGCTGCAATGAATAATGCATCCGGCGCGGGAGCCACATTCCGGCGTGAGATGTCCGCACTGCGTAATAACATGCTCCTATATACATTTGCTGTTGGCGGTGCTGTAGTAGCTATAGGAAACCTGGTAAGCGCATTTGCCGATGCCCAGGATACCACCAACCGTTTTAGAGCCGTGTTCAAGGAATTAGCCCCGGAAGCAGAAGCATTTGCAGTATCATTTGGTCAGCAGTTTGGCTACGCCAGGACCGAAGTGATGAAGATGATGGAGACATTCCAGGGCCTGTTTGTGCCACTGGGATTCAGCCGTGAAGCCGCTGCCGGTTTATCTGAGGCCATGGTCAAGCTTGCTATGGATGTGGGGTCATTCCGTGATGTAGATCCGACCCAGGTAGCGCAGATGTTCACAAGTGCCTTGATTGGTAACCATGAAGCAGTAAAAAATCTTAGAATACAAATAACAGAAACATCAGTAAAAAATGCTGCACTTGCACATGGTTTTGCATTAACAAAAGATACTGTTTCTGAACAGGCAAAAGTCCTGGGCCGCTTTACAGAAATGCTGCGTCAATCTGAAGATGCCATCGGTGATAGTATTAGAACTTATGATGATTATAATAACCGTGTCCGCAGACTTAATCAGCAATTTTATGAGTTGCGCGAGAATGTAGGTGAAGCTTTATTACCAACAGCAGAATTAGGTGTTAAACTAGCTGAAGATGCGTTGCAGACCAATGTGCTCAAAAATACACTAGGCACACTTATATTTACAACCGGAGTATATAGAGCCGCCACGGCAGGAGCAGCAGCAGCCACAGCGTATTTAGCTTCTGGTACTATAGGATTAAGAGCAGCACTTAGTGCCTTAATACCAGGCGCGGGTACAGTGATAGCAATATTTACAGTACTTGCTGGTGGTCTTACAATACTTTCTAACAAATTAAAGGAAGCACAAGAACAAACAAAGAAAATGGCTCAAGAAGAGCAAGATTTACAAGCTCTGGTTAAAAAGCTAAATGAAGATTTAAATATTAAAGCGCAACACTTGAAGATGGTTGCTGAACTCAGTGCAGAATTACTCGAAGCGCAGGAAAAGCGAATAAAAAAGCTTACTATTGAAGCATTAACAGTTGGCGAAAATAATCGTCTTATTAAAGAAATGGTTAAGGCGAGGATTGACGAAAATCGACAACTATCTGAAACCGAGATCCAGTTAATTTCTGTAATCATGCAGCGCAAAGCAGATGCAGAAGCTGCGAAAGACCAAGCCCAGGCACTTAAAACATTGCGTGATGAATTAAATCAGTTAAGAATCACCAACCAGGCGTTCATTGCTGGACAAATCGCTGGTGATCCAATGTGGGAACAATTAGAAAACATTAGGCTGAATACTATCGAAAAGATGGTGAGTGCTATGGGAGCACTTGGCGGTGAAACGGAAAGTTTTCGCGAATTTATAACCACTCTGGATCTTCAAAAATTACTGAAATTCAATTTTGATGTATTTGAAAAAGAAATAACAGGAAGCGCATCAGCATTACGGGCATTCCAGATAGATGCAGGAGCAGCAGCATTGGCTGCTATGGAAACATCCAAAAGCTTTGATAAGACTGCTCAAGATTCTCAGAAAATGGCTAATTCGATCCTAAGCGCAGCAAATGCAGTAAAGTCATTAACAGGAGAATTTAAAGACGGGAAAGACGCTGCCAGGGCATTCTTGAGTGTTGCAGGGTATTTAATTGGTGCGTCCAACCCGGCATTGGGAGCAGCCTTACAGGTAGGATCAATGCTGTTTGGACACACTGGCGGTTTGGTTAAAAACAATGGTATCCAACGCTTTGCCCAGGGTGGTACTGTACGCGGCCAGGACAATGTGCCCATCATGGCCCAGGCTGGTGAGTTTGTCATGCGCCGGGATGCTGTACGGAATATCGGAGTGCAGAACTTAGCCGAGATGAACCGCAGTGGATCAAGTGGCGGTGTAACTGTAAATATCCAGGGTAATATGATTGGCAACGAATCATTTGTCCGTGATGTCCTGGTCCCAGAAATAACCAGAGCACAAAGGATGAACCTTGCGTAATGGCCTTTGGCGACTCCATAAAATTTGGGAATATTCAAGAAAACTGGCTGTTCAAGTTCGCAAATGACGCTTCAGGATATTTATACTTTTCCTTTGCAGATGTAACCTATGCCGGGAATTTCTATCGCGGTGTAGTCTTAAATAAACCAACCATCCGTGAGTCCATAGACCTTGCAAAAGGCACAAGCAAGGCGGGCAATTTATCAATCACCATCCCAGATTTCACCTATCTGGGAGCTCCTATATCTGAAGAATTATACGGCGGGTCAGGCCGATACATAAACCAGGTTGTAACTATCCATTCCCAGGCTGATCCTATTTCTGATTATTTATGGGAAGATGAAACAGGAGTTTGGGGAAATGCTACCTGGGACTGGGAAGATACTGCTGACTATACTGCACAGATTGGCACATATCGCTTAACTGATATGTCGTCAAATGGAAGCGAGATCACTCTGTTGCTGACTGCTCATCGCCCCTGGGATTATATAAGTATTCCGCTGGATAAAAGCAGTACTGGCGTATATGAGCCTATTGTGTATGGCAATTTTACTAAGAATTCGCAAAATGCCATTAGCCCCACTGCAAGTTTTCTGACCAGCAAAGACCTTTTCCCGCTGCCCAATATGAAACAGGGTAAAAACAGCTATGTATACTTCATATACCCACAGTCATACGCATCAGATGCGGAGCCCCATTTCTATGACAGATTCCTGGATGAGTTTATTCCATTTGACGGAACAGCTACCGCAACCGCGTCATTCAACAGTTCAGACACAGTTGGCGTTCCGATACACATGGAGCGGGGATCGTTTGTGAAAAGACCGCTTACCGCTACAAGTTCAGCAGGATGGACGAATACGGACCAGGCCATTAATACTGATGAATCAGATTGGGCTACTGGCGAAGCGATTGGGATTGTTGGCCCCCCAGTACCTGTTTATAAAACAATAACCTTCGATATGCCATCCGTAGACGGCGAATTGACTGAATTTAAAATATATATTAAAGCGTCTATTACTGTCCTTGAGGAGGGTACTGATCCAGATGGCACAGGGTCTATTATAATTAGAGCCTATAGTGCGGATACCAATGTTCTACAAAGGTCAACAAATGGGACATCTACAACGGCGGGCAGTACATTTGAAGGCGACAGCGCATATCAATACGCCGATTTTATGACTGCTTACGGCACTACAAAAACTATCCCAGATACTTTTGATATCAAGGTAAACTCAACCATTACTGGCGATTCAAACGATACAATAACATCCACTGTGAAACTTTATGATGTTGTTGTTCAGATGAAGCTCAAGAACGATACTGACTCAGAGCCAACAGCCTCACACGAAAAAGCAGCTTCATTGGATTTTGCTTATGCGGGTGTGGATGGGCTTACAAACTCATGGGACTCATCTGCGATAACAGAGATCCATGAGGCGCATAGAGATATGCTTATACGCTACGCAGGAGTCACAACAGACACTCCCGATGGCTGGAGCACATTAGATACTAATAAAGATTGGGGAATCCGCTGGTGGGCTACGAAACCCGCGAAACTTGAGGACACTTTAAATAAACTGGCTTATGAAGGCGGGTTTATTTTCCGCTGGAAAAATGACGGCTCACCGCAGTATATCCATATCCCGGATGGGGCTATAACACCAAGCTACACTTTAACCAAGAATGATATATCCGATATTAAACTGGGTCCCACATCTTTATCTGAATTGCAGACACACATGGATATCAACTACGATAAACACCCCGCAGAGAATAGATACATCACATCTGTCAGTTCGTCCAATTCGACGCTAAGAACACATTGGAATATTGGCGCAAAGGAGAACAAGCAGCAAATTAACCTGGATGCCTATGTCTCTCCAACAGTGCCCACAACAGGCTCATCCAATCCTAATGATGATTTCTACACTTATTATGCCACTATTTTCGGCTCAATAGGATTCACTGTATCGGGGACGATTATCAATCCGGCCTTTTATGCAATGGAAGTCGGTGATTTTATAGATTTCAGCAATACCGATATGTGGCCCGTAAAGCCATTTGGATATAATCTTTTAAACAATCCAAGTGTAGCTGGAGCCTGGGTGGGCCTTGATTTCATTGTAACATCTTTAACCAGGACTCCAGGACAATTAAAATTTGAAGCGAGGAAAATATAAATATGAGTTATCAAAGAATAGTCAAGCCAAGAGTGTATGTCTCAAGCGTAAACTGGCTGTTAGGTCTGGGGAAAATGACATCTTTAGACATAACAAGTTCGGGCCTGTCAATGGCAAGCGGATCATCATTGATTGAGATGTTTGATCTAAGGCCGTCCAATGTCCAAACGATCACCGCTAACGGAGTTGGAACGGTACACTACATAAAAATGGACACTAATGTCGAAACTAATGCCAACCAGGACGCTAACTTTCTTCTCATTATGGGCCATAATTTGAATACCGCAGGTGTCAAGTTTAAGATTGAAACCGATGACAATGACAATTATAGCGGTTATTCAACACCAACGATGACAGAAGTGGTCAACAGCACAATCTCCGCTGGGTGGGCTGTCCCAGCCGCTGATGGATGGAGCCTGGTGACATTCACACAGGCGACAGATAATAAAAATGTCAGAATAGTATTCGATGATGTGACTTCTAATTACAATGCAGATATAAAAATAGCTGTTATCAGTCTGGGGGAACATTTTTCATTTCCCCACTCCCCGGATATGCAGATTGAAAAATCCCTGACCTATGATGGCGTGAAACTTATGGAGTCAGTAGGCGGGAATACATATTCCAACGCAAGCTATCTCGCATCGCCTCAATGGAACACCAGCCCGTTCTTCACGGCTGATAATGCAGTACGAAAAACAGGCCGCTTGAATGTAGACATGAATTTTAGTTATGTTGCCGACACTGACCTATTCCCGGAAGAGTTATACGACCCAACAAAACAAAGCACAAGCAACAG
>Ga0209434_1000440_pt1 | contig 20139 bp, 46 predicted proteins | sample ETNvirnome_2_300_FD_184068 | JGI IMG/M metagenome (GOLD analysis project Ga0209434, IMG submission 184068) | Marine viral communities from the Pacific Ocean - ETNP_2_300 (SPAdes) (version 2) | ecosystem: Environmental > Aquatic > Marine > Oceanic | place: Pacific Ocean | collected 2013-06-22
TCAGGAAGTTTTTTAGATAACTCACTTAACTGTGATAAGAGGTCTATACCACTCAATAAGGTCGAATGTTGGTGTGATTCAAGTAAAGCATGGTTCTGCATTATTAGCAAGTGTCCTTGCGGGCAATAGGCAGACGCTTATGGCGATCTACATAGTACCAAATGATAGCACGTTTGACTTTATGGAGTGTAATCATGAGTATGAAACATGGATTAGTAGTAACAAGACAAGTACCTTACAAGTGTCCAGTATGTAAAGGGCATAGTTTTTTGTGTCACTCATGTGACTATACGGGCATTGTCTGGGGTACTGAGAAAGAGTACAATATTGGTAGCAGAGAAACCATAGTTAGCTTAAGGGGGATAGAGTCTGATGGGACAGATGATGATGCCGTTTCCAATAACTGAGTTACCAATGGTAGTAGCTAAACTTCTAGGTATACTAGGGTATGCCGCTGTTTGGTTTGTGGGTGTTTACTTTGCTGTGAACACTGAGTTCAGGCAGTCAGCAAAGAAACCGTCGATCCTTGTCCGTGTTTTGAGTTGGCATTCTATGATCGTGGGTGCTATTGTTCTATTCGGAATAGTACTCGGAATGGCCGTCGCTTCGTACATGAGAATGCTGAGTGTTCTAGGGGGATAGGAGTTAGTACTGTGCCAGGAATTAAGTTTCTCGATGAGATGGCGGGAATATCAGAGCGTGTTGATACGAGTGATACAAGAAGTTCTGATACTGATATGGTTAATGATCTCCCTGTGAGTACTCTGCTACAGGAGATTGGTAGTACAGGGACGAAGATTTTCAGTGGTATCATTGATTCTGATGAGTACAACCCCGATCTGAAACCTCCAAGGCTCTACGATACTATCGACCAAATGCGGAAGGCCGATGCACAAGTTCGCTCAACACTTGTAGCTGCTATCTGGCCTGTGTTGATGGCTCCGTGGTTTGTTGTCCCTGGTGGGTCAGAGCCGGAGCAGGTAGAGCAGGCGAAGTTTGCTCACCAAGCATTATTCAACTGCTCAAAGACTTCTTTCCGAAGTTTCCTCCGGCAAGCAATGACGCTGTACTTATCATTTGGCCACATGGTATTCGAGGAAGTGTACCAGTGGGATGATGATAAACGAATCACATGGAAGAAGCTCGCTCCTAGATTGCCGAGAACTATCCTTCGATGGGAGGTTAATGACGAAGATCAGTTGGAGTACATTACGCAGTTGACTCCTAAGTTACGGAAGGCTGACGATCATAGCCACCATGAGACGTATAGTATTTTTAGTAATCGGTATGTAACAGAGTTCGTTACCATCGATATACCCGCAGACAAACTTATTGTCTTTACGAATGAGATGGAGGGATCGGATTACTTAGGTACATCGATTTTGCGCGGCGCGTATAAGCACTGGTTCTATAAGGAACTACTCTACAAAATTGATGCTATAAAGCACGAGCGTTGGGGCGCTGGTATCCCGATTATTCGATTAGTTGATGGGTATAGGGATCAGGATAAGAATATCGCCCAAGCAGTTCTTGAGGGACTGCGTACTCACGAGAAGGCTATGGCAATCTTACCCCAGGGGTTTGAGCCTGGGATGTGGCCTAGTGGATTCCCTGGGATCAGTGGTGGTAGCGGCGGCATTGGTACGCAGGACTTAATGGAGTCGATCAATCATCACAACCAGATGATCTCGTCGAACATCATGGCGCACTTTATGGACTTGGGGCGCTCGAAGTTTGGATCGCGCAACCTAGGCGAGACTCAAGTGAATGTGTTCTTAATGGTCTTGCAGGGGATGTGTGAGTATAACCAGGACGTGTTGACTAGGGCTGTTAAGAAACTCATTGATTTGAATTGGCAGAATGTCGAGATTTACCCGCGAGTGGGGTGTGGGCGCATTGCCGCAATGGCAATTGATGTATTAAGTCGGTCTATTGGCCGGTTGGTGACATCTGGTGCAATGACTCCTGATGAGAACTTAGAGTCTACCTTACGTGAATTGTTCAAGTTCCCGCAGAGGGCATTCCCTGATACGGAAGGAACGCCAGGAGATGAGGAAGAAGCGCCAGAGGAGACTGATGGTAAGGTGACGCCGCTACCTAAGAAACCTAAGAAACCGAAGAAGCTAGCAGTGGGTACTCCTCCAGCTAAGGTTGCTGCCATTGAAGAGGGAGTCTTATTACTCTCTGAGCCTCCATCAACGTATAGATCGATGGGAAAGAAGAAGCGAGTACGACGTAAGAGAACTCGTAAAAGCTAGGGGATGTGATGGACGCCATGAATGAAGTACTACCTCAGCGACAATGGAGTCTGCTTGAAGGCAGAGGCGCAGTGGGAAGAGGAGTGGCTGAAGCAGTTTGCTGATGGGAGAGAGATACGTATTGAGTTCGTTCGATACAATAGAACTCTAAAGATCGAGTTCTCGAACGATAAGGGGTGGACTGGAAAGATAGGGGATTAAGCTGTGCACTTAGGTTTGCCACACTTCAGTTTTATATTTCACAACCCTATGCCGATCATAGCTCCGGTATGGCTGAGTAGTGATGATAGTGAGGAGCACGTATCAGTATCAGGCTCTACGGTAGTCGTTAAGTGGCAAGAATAATTGGGGGATTATAACAATGACGGTTGATGCTAATTGGTTGGAGTTAGAGTTTCGAGCGGCGGTTAATCGTGCTTTGACTGCTACGAGGCAGAACATGAAACTAGTGGGGAGATCGTTGTGCAACTATGCTATATCCCAAAAGTCATTTAGCTGGATGGATCAAGATCATGTCCAGGCAGTGAGGGCATTCGCCGCTAAGGACCAAGTAACTAAGGAGTTTGACTTTGATAAGATTGCTACGTGGATCATCGAGCAGATGGAGTACTGCTTTGAGCAGGAGATAGTGTATATTATCTCAGCAAATGGGCATATGCCTTGGAACTTAGGGGTTCGGAGATCAATTAGTAATTCACACTTAGGTGAGACTCTAGTACCAATCTGGCCTAAAGGTATGATCATCTCGCCAAGGATTAGTTTACTTGATTATGGGCATATCTCGAATGTCGCTCGCGGTGTCAAGGACGAGATTGAAGAAGTTGGGTATTGGTTTGAAGTCCACTGGAAGTATGAGCTAACGCATGAGCCTTCCCTCCCACAATTCGTATAAACTGAATGGAAAACATTGACTCATGATAAGGAAATTAGTATGAACAGGCCACTTACTAGTAAGGAAAATTCTACTCCTGATAATAGAGTCCCTACTCTAAGGCAGTTAAAGTTGGCACTAAAGAAAGACCAGCAATTTGAAGTACTTGGAGTGATCTTAGTTGATCAGTATGAGTCAGACGTTTGGATAACGAATGTAGTCAATGGCACCCATAACCGCTATGATTCAGTGGAGGACGCGCGCGAGGCGTTGAAGGTGGATATTGCTGAGTTGCCGGAGGTGTTGGGGCCGGACGATATAACTGCGCTGAAGGTGCTCAAGGAGCGTAAGAATCAGAAGAATGAAGTAGAGAGTAGGGACCGCCAAATGGGCGGTTATATTGGTAGACTCTCGGCTGGCTCTGGAGTCCCTATTCGATTGAAGGCTAAGAAGGTGAGAGTCGAGGCTACGTACTATCATCCAAAAAAGATAGAGAGTGGTGGTAAGACCTATACGTCCATGTGGCAGATGCTCAATAACGTGATTCCTCATGCAGAGTTACTACAGCAGAACCAGTGGACGATCATGAAATGGTCACAGTACAAATCCTGGGATGTTGCAGATGGCATACTCTTGGCGGATATTGTCTACGCAAAAATAGTTTAGATAAAGTGATTCCAGTATCTGCATTTCCATGATACGTTCTATAGAATGCTTTGGAGGTAATCTATGTTCGCTGAACAGTTGTTAGGGTTGGCGGGGGAAATCATTAAGGCAACTCCTTGGGATGGCACAATCAACGCCGATGAAGTTCGCACTGCTATCGAGAGTAGGTTAGAGAAACGAATAACAAGTCAGGAGGTATCGGAGGCGATTGGAAAGTCGCTTGATATGATGATTGGCTCTAGTACTTTGAACAGGGCTGGGATGATCATTGTCAAGCCGCAGGATTTTGTAACTTCATGGAGGATGTTGGTAATAGTCATGATGGTTGTAAAGTATGGGGATGAGTTTCTGCATCTACTAGAGAACAATCATCCTAATCATGGGAATTGGGAGGAGTGATGCAGTTCTACTACGATGATTACCAAGACGTGTTCGTGTGTGGGGAGTGTGTGCAGGAGCACGAGTTCGATGAGCTTGATGATTTGGAGTCGTTTGATACCGAGGCTGAGACTCCCGATTTTATTACTCTGTGCTACATTTGTGGAGGTCAAATTAAGTAACTTCTCATAGAGGAGAGAGTCTATGAGTCAGGAACAGCAAATTTATAGTGGGGGCGAGATTAGGGAGTGGAGAGAGAAGGAGAACGTAACTCGTGCAAGGCTCGCCGATCTATCTGGTATTCCAGTCACTCGTATTGCTGCACTAGAACTAGGCAAACTCCATCCATCAAAATCCCTCTCCGCCCGGATTGAGTCAGTACTCATAAAGATTTCTCATACACGAAATGCTAAGAAACGTATCCCCGCTGTGATGATGTTTCATCATCACTATTGTCCCCACTACCGCTGCACACTAACTATTGATTGCTGTCTTGGGCACAAGTCGAAAATTGGTACGAGGGAGGATAAGAGGATTAGTTGCCGTGATTGTACTGTTATTAACGAGGAAGTAGCTAGGTATAAGAGAGGAAAGTTAAGGATAGTAACAGCGCAGGGTTTAGCGAAGGGGGGTTTGATTGATAAGGCGGTCTACCAATAACACTATAGACTGGAGGTGCGTATGGGTATGAACGACCACAGCCAAGAGATGAAGGATAAGTTTGCTACGGAAGTGGCGAGGATTGTCAATAGCATGGAACTTTCGATCATTGACGGGGTTGAGCTGATGGTTTCCTTTGCAGTGTATAGCTTCTATGCGTACACATTTACGCAGACTAAAAGGAAGTTTGATCAGGCAGAGATGCAGCAAATTTGCGCCGATATGGTCAACAACGCATTCGTGTATGGTCGGCAGGCAGCTATAGAAGAGTTTATCACTAACGATAATTAGGAGGGAGGTATGCTAGTGCTCGCTGTAAGTGGAAAACAGACGATCTACAATACGATTGGATGGTGCGTGATCATTATCATACTCGCCGTATCGTTAAGTATTGTATCTAGCTTCTTAGTGAAGGTTGGCGACCAGAGGAACGCGCAAGACAAAGCTAATGTCCAGATACTTGAGAGGTTATTTAACAATTGCCGTAAACAGCTTAGTGCTGCAAATGGGACTAACCGGAATTTGAGGAATAGTTTTACTAAACTAAGTAGTCAGTTAGGTCGTCTAGCTAGCGAGGTGCAAGAATGGAACCATATTCGTTCAGGTGTTACCAAGCTAGTAAAAGAACTTGGCGCAAAGATAGACGAGGCTTCAGTCAGACAGGAATCAATACGTGTCATGGAGTGATATGTATTATTGCTGTGTTACTGGCGATAGGACTGTTGACATTATTGATTCCACTTGACTTGATTGATGGAGCAATGAAGTGGGGATCGAACTCAAAATCCTAATACTGTTGACAGCATTGCTGGTCTTAGTTCAATTCTTGTAGGGTGCTTTGTTGGGAGGCGAAGTGCTCTACTGTAGAGTAGGGTTGGGTTGTTGCTCTCCTCCGGCCTGACCCTACTCGCTTACCTGGGAGATAGTCCAATGAAACAAAAAGAGGAGGGGTTTTGGTATGACCCGCCAAAACCAAACACTTTCAAGGGAGTAACAAAGACACAAAGACATAACTTCGTTAGGTTGATGGGGCAAGTAGAAACAAAACTGGCTGCTGCAGTGAAGAACATAAGTGGGCAGACATGCCTTATCTGCGACAAGCCAAGAGGTACTATGGAGTACACTTATCGAGGATGGACTTGGCCCGACATACTAGGGCACTATATCAAGAAGCATAAGGTCGCTCCTAGTCCTGGCTTTATATTCTTCATTATGGAGATCATTCAAATGGAGGTAGCGGGGAGGAAGTACGGACGTGAAACAATGGAGGTAGCGGGGAGGAAGTCTACTCGAACTAAAGGTGTGAGGAAGAGTAGTATATGACTATTTACATCATCGTAGGTGGTATACTGTTAGTCATCCTTTTAGCATTCATGAGAGGAACCAAAGTATGGTGATGATGTGTAATGAAGTTAAAATGGGGAGGATAAAAGATGATTACTAGGGAAGAGGTCCAACATTATTGTTGGACTGATGTCATTCAGTGTATTGACTGTAGGGTGACTGATGTCATTTGTTCCCGCGTGATTAAATACGCTGACAGGTGCAAGATTAAGAACACCAAGTGTTTTGACTGTAAGGTGACTGATGTCATTCAGTGTATTGACTGTAGGGTGACTGTTGGAAGTGAAAACCTTATATTGGATGATTGGATTTTAAAGGGGAGTGAGAATTTTAAATTTCCTTTGTGTCCCAATTGTCAGAAGTAAATTTGATGTCAGTAAAGTAGCAGCTCACAAGGTAACCATCAATAGATCAGTATTGAACAGTATTTCCAGTATGCTTTATAGTGGTGCGAGATCGTCACGCGGTGGGAGGAAGCTAGTCTACTAAGTAGATCAAGACCATAGAACAAGAGCGAGCCGTCGAATTAGAGTAACCCGCAAGAAGCTAAGTGAGTCAAGACTGACGAGACAACCGAGGGAAGTGAAGCGAGCCGTTAGGAATGAGGAAACCCGCAGGCCTTGAGTGAGTCATCTGCGGTCAGTCGCCCGTATAGCAGAAGCGAGCTGAGGATGAAATTAACCCGTAAGGATGTAAGCGAAACTCAAGGAGGAGTTAGAGATGAAGTGGGAAGACAGGCGGCTGAAGATCAGGGATTTACTGGAAGTAGAGGGCCAACAAATAGATTCCCCCGGTCGCTACAGATTGAGTTCGGCTGTGATGAGGTATCTTTCTGTATCAATGGTAATGATGGTATTCATCATTACTGTTTAGGGGAGATTGATATACTGAAACTGAAGAAGGCGATTGAACTTTGGGAACAGAGATGGGAGGAGAATTAAAATAGTAGGACAATGTAAGATTATTAGTTGTATAGAGTATGATGGTTTTGGTGGAGAGGATATTGCAGATACTGACACTGAAATTATGAGATTAATGAGGCAGTTCGGTGTGCTAGTGATCTATAATTTCAATGGCGTAATGCTTACAGTATCTCCTACGGCATCAGTTAAAAGAATTACAGAGGGGATGAAATGTCATTTGAAAGAATTGTCAGTATGCCAGATAGTGAGCATGTGGTTATCTCGGAAGTTAAACTAATATGCAAAGTTTGCAATAAAGAACTCTCAGAACTCTCATTAGATAAAGGTGATATTACGCATGAACTCTCCATACCCCATATTATTAGGTGCTTCCTTGATTTAGCTGTAACATATACTGAGCAGGCGTGTAAACTTATGGAAGATGACGATGAGTAAACTTATTGGCTGGTCAATACTTCTATTGATTACCTTCGGCTTATGACGCCGATGGGGTTTACCGCTGTACCGAATGCGGCGGCGGCGTTGATCTGGATTGGGATTCGTTTTCTATGGCCGCAAGCCGGGACTGGATGGACACGGGAACACGTTACGAAATCAAGCACACCGACTGCCAGGACTGTCAGGCCATGTGGTGCGAACTGTGTAGGTTGGAAAAGAAAACGCGGTGGTGGGCGATCAACAACGACATGGCGCTGATTGATTGCGACCACTGCGGCGTTCCGATGGTGGTGGCGCGGGGCCACGGCGGGGCGTTGGATGAAACGGCGGCGACGGCATTGGTTGCAAGGATGTTTCCAGGACTGGCGTTTACTTTCCGTAAGCGTCAACGGAAAATCCAAGACCACGAACACTGGCATGTAGTGTTCAACGCAGAAGGGCTATATTATTATACCGAAGAAGGGGAAGGCAATGGCTAAGGCGTTGTGGTTGACTGGATCAAGATGGGCAATGCTAAAGGATGCTATCGGCGAAGCGATTGACAAGTATGACCCGACTGGCCCACTTATGCCGGTATGGATTACATACGATGATGCCCTTATCATCAATGAAGACATGCGGCAGGTGGAAGCGGAAGATGTTGCCGATATGCCACCGGCCACAGAATTGAAGGCGGTGCTAGTCGGTGAGCCAGACATTGACCGGCTGCTTGAGCGCTACGACGGGCTTGAGGTTGAGCTATTCATTGGCGAACGCGGGTTTGTGGTTACGCTTACAAATGACACCTATGAAGCGGTTGACGGCCTCACTGGCATAGTCGTTTGCGATGACCCAACCTGGATACGCAAGGACGCCATCAAAGCCATCTCTCAGTCCAGTCGTGCAGACGAACTCGCTAAGGAGTAAAGAAGAATGAAGATAAAGTCAGAGTTCAAAGCGCCTGTAGAGCTGAAAGAAACAAAGGAATCAATACTGATTCCTTCTATGAATCATGAGGTGGGCTTAAGGGGAAAGGTAGAACTAGAGATATTGAGGGTAGTGGTTAATCTTACCAAGAGCCATGTGGTTAAGTCTCACTACTCCGATGTTGTTATTACGTTGGACGAGATAGAGGCCCATGCGCTACTAGACTTCTTAATGGAGAATCTGTAATGGACCAAGGGTTGAATACTTGAATGAAGTAGTGTTGAACGATGAGCCGGATGATGAGGAGTAGAAGATGATTAGTCAAGAATGGTTGGATGGGCAGATCAGAAAGATTTGGGGATTTATGATGGATCGCACTCTATTGCCTGATACGTCCGGCATCGTTGACCATCGGCTAGCATCAGCCCGATCCCACTACGAGGCGTTGCAGACTGTACGGATTCAGTTTTTCGGTACTGAGCTTAATTTACAGGAAGAGGGAGGAGTAAGAGAGGATATTTAACTCAGGCTCAGGAAACATTCGAGAGCGGTAGGGGTCTATTACGCCATTTGGGGATTGTAGTTAAGGTGCTTTATGTATTTTTTGGGAATTATATACTTGACTAACCCAACGGTAAGAGTTACTATAAAAGGTTCCTCGATGATAAAGCTCGTAGGGAATTCATTAAGATAGTTTTGTTATAGTTCTTTACATTAGGAAAATCTATGATACATTTTATAATGAATAGGCGAACCCTCTCACATAGGAGAACAGTTATGAAAATGCACGTCTTAGTCGGCTCTCCTGGTCCCTTGCCGGAACCTAATGAGAGATTAGCAAAATGGATCGGGAAAACGCACTGCATGGATTGCATAAAACTAATGGACAAGTTACCTGCCGAATCAATTGGCGTCATTATAACTTCGCCGCCTTACAACATCAAAAATAGTACCGGCAACGGCCTGAAAAACGGATCAGGTGGTAAATGGCCCAAGGCGGCTTTGCTGAAGGGATATGCTAAACATGACGATAATATGTCCTACGATAAGTACGTTGCATGGCAACGGAGATGCCTCGATGCCATGATGCGGGTTCTACGGCCCGATGGCGTCATTTTCTACAACCACAAGTGGCGGGTTCAAAACGGGTTATGGCAGGATCGGACGGAGATTGTAGCCGGTTTCCCAGTAAGACAAATTATCATCTGGAAGCGCAAGGGCGGGATAAACTTTAACCCTGGGTATTTCCTGCCAACCTATGAAGTGATTTACATGATAGCGAATCCAGATTTTAAACTCACGCAGGGCGCGAACAAGATGACAGATGTCTGGGAGATTAATCAAGCGCGAAACAATGAACACCCTGCACCATTTCCTATTGAGATCGCACAAAGGTGCATTGAAGCCTCCCCTTCTGGGGTTGTACTTGATCCCTTCATGGGGTCTGGCACTACGGCCATTGCTGCTTATGCATTGTCGCGCAATTGGATAGGCGCTGAAGTAGCACCGGAATACTGCAAGATGGCAGACCGGCGCATCAAAGCGTTCAAAAAGAAAGCGGAACGAAGGTAGATTTGAAACCACGTCGAATCGTCAAAGCACAGCTCCCACGTTCAGCTAATAAGGAGGACACCATGAGCAATGAGGCCAGCCCCGACAGTGGCGCAATACGCGCAGGACTAATAATCGCTGGGCTAGACGTAGAGCCTATATCGCACGAGAAATGCGACCGCTGTGGGTTGGAGTTTACCCCCACAGAGTATCGCTGCTACGTCTCGCCGCCTATATGCCCCGACTGCGTGGAGAACATACTCTGGTTCCGTATGGACGCCTGATTTAACTGCTGGTGGCTATGTTGACCCCAGTCCAGTCAAGTTTATACTTAACTTCTATAACTTGAGTTAGGAACTTGAGTAGCCAAAGAACTCAATATCAGAAAGCATCGACGACGCGATAATAGAGCTACACAACGCAGTCAGTATTCTAAGTGAGCACCATCGGTAGGAGGGCATGATAACTTTACGTTGTGAATGTAACGCCATAGAGTGCAGAAAACTCTTTGATATAGAAGGAAACTGGTAAGAACGAGTACGATGAGTGTATAGAGTACGAATAAGAACTGACTAGGTTAGTTGACCAGGAGGGCGGTTATGGTTGGTACGAGCTAGTCATCTAACAAGAGAAACCCTACTTCGATCAGCGAGTTGTCGAAACCAAGTAATCCGCCATGTAAGAGCGATCCGCCGTCAATAAGTAACCCACAGATTTTGAGCGGGCCCCAGGAGTCAAGTAACCCCAAACGAAATAGCAAGCCTACCCTAGAAACTTAACCCATCCCTCAATAACAATCAACTAAGGCATAAGGAGTGAAGTCCTTATGCCTTTTTTGTTTGCCAGAACCTCAAAGACTGCACTGCACTTAAACTTACTTTCTGGGCACGAAAGTCAAGTTTCCCATTTCCAGTTTTTATTATATCATAAGTTTTCAAAGTGCAGTAAGTATGGACTTGAGTTGGTATTGCAGTATCTTAACAAGTTAAGTTATAACTTAACTTGTCACGTGACTAAACTTCGTAGGAAAACTGTACTGCACTTACGCACCCCAAGGGCCTGAGTAAGATAGTCATCATTTTCAGTTGACGCAGTTAAGATTTGATGATACACTTATACACAATAGAAGGGAGGTGATACAAGACGATGGTAGACATAGGCACAGTCGAGAAGCTGGCGGGATTGATCGACACGCTGCATAAGTCGTTGGTAATCACAGACGAAACTATCAAGCAGCTCCATGAGAGACTGCAAACTCAAGAGGAGGAGACGCTAAACACTTTAGAGAGCTTGTTGGGGAGAGTGCGGGATACGGACAACGAGGTCGAGAATATGTGCAGCCGCGTGGACGAACTTGATTGGATTTTAAAGGGGATTGACAGTTCGATAGATTTGGGTGATCTTGAGGCAAGAGTCGTCGAGATCGAAGGGTTCATGAACAACATAAGGGGAGTGTAGTCATGGCAAAAGTGAAGACTCAAACTCAAAAGGCGCTGGAGAGGGCGGCTGGCCCTTTGGCATTTGGAACCAATGTCACTATGGCACTGGAAGATGAACTCAAGACTCTGGTAATTAGGGTCAACTTGAAGGAGCGTCATGGAAGTTCTGCGTCTGGTAGGAGCGAGATTATTGCTACCACACATGGTTTCGCTCGTTTTCAAGGTGTTGGCATTAGCTTGAACGTTACTGTACCTAAGAATGGAGCGTAAGACTATGGCTCATAAAGCGACTAAGGTAGAGAAGGACAACGCTAAAGTGATCCAGAACATCAAGGATCGCAACGAAGCACTCGGTAACACGCTCAAGGAGAAACCAGTGAAGACTAAGAAAAAAATGGCGACTGGCTCGACTTCCAACGGCAAAGTGAAGTCCGAAAAGAAGAAGATGCTCAAGACTGTGGCGACGAAGAGTCTTGGCAAATTCAAAAAGGGTGAGTTTCGCTCCACCTACCCCACCAACAAGCAAGAGATGACTGTGACTATGCATCCTAATGGCGACCTGACCGTAGGTAAAGAGCCGGTTAGTTCTCTCTTCGAGGCGGTGCGGATTCAAGTTCCTGCCAAAGTCGTCGAGCAGACGAAGTACGGCGTCGAAAACGCTGGCAAGACGATAAAGTGGGTCAACGAGAAGGGCGTGACCTTGTCCGAAGCCAGGGCATAACTCAACTTTGGGTGCCGGTCGAGCCTATGGGCTGTGATTTGTTTAGCGCAGTTACAGTCCATAGGGGCGCCCCCAAAACCAGGAGACTTCATCATGATGTCAATCGAGACTATCCAACGGATGAGTCGTGAAAGAGCGGAAGAGGCGGCGGCGAATAACAAAGTTCCTTTCATCGTCACGCAGGAGGACATCGATCACTACAATCGGAAGCGCGCCTACGATATACAACACGATACAGGCACACTCAGCCTTCCGTTCCCTAACATCGGGGACTATCGCCCAGAAGGATTCGAGCTAGTCGAGGAACTCTTCGTTGATAGTAGTGGTTTTGGCCTACCGAGCGAGCCCGCATTCACGATTGGTCAGCTTTTGCTGAGACTTCGCCCCGGTATGGCATACGCCATTGTCGAGGAAGGGCAGTTTCAGATACACATCGGCGAATTCTCGGTAGAACGGGAGGAACAGTGATAATCAGAAGCCTCTTTTGGATCGCAGTGGTGGTTCTCCTGCTAATGTGGCTCATTTAAGGAGTAAAAGAAATGCAGAAAGACAGACTTCCACGCAAAAAGACCAAGGTAACTACTCGTGATGGGCAAGGCGGCTTCGTCGAAGACACTGTGGAATCAAAAAACTCCATCGAAGTAAGAAAGTCGAGCCAAGGAATCGCCTACGTCGTCAAGTTCTACTGTAATCCTGGCGAGGAGGAGCAAACTCTGAAAGACATGAAGGCACTCACCCTCAAAATCAGGAGAGAGTTCCCTGGATAGGCCGAAAGTCAGTGCTCAAAATTCGCATTCTAAGGCGAAGTTCTTGCCCGCAGGTAGTTTTGGTCGTGTTGGGGGGAGATCGTCGAACCTACCCCCCACCACGGCCCGATTTCCGGCACTACAATGGCCTATCTCTGAGGGATATTCTGACCTAAGAGAGGAAAAGGAGCAAAGTTATGGAGATTTATAGCGATGCAGTGAGACATACGGTCGTGACTCGGGAGAGATATGGGTTCTGTTTGGTGCCAAGAATAACTATGGAAGGGATTGTTCGACTCAAGATTAGTCGTAGTCTCTTCTACGGTGACAACTCCCCCGACATTTTCATAGACATGAGTAATGTGGAGGCGATTGAGTTGATTAGGCACCTCAACGATGAATTAGGGAAAGTGAAGTGAGATCCCTCTTCCCTCTCACACTCTCCCATCACCTTATTATTTATTCCCCCCTAAAGGGGGAAATAATAAGGTGAATGAAGTAGATCAATAAGTGAACTAATCGTCGCTACGCTCCGATAATATATGTTACTCTTCGAGTAACATATATTATGTAGACTTTAAGGAGGCTCAATATGAAGATATTTTGCTGTTACTATGGTAAGAAGGAGGTACTATATACTAAAGAGGAGGCGAAGTGATGTACTTTGTAACCAGACACACATCAATAGTGCATCAGGATTTGTTAATCCTCCAGCACTTCGGGGAGCAATTGATCCAAGTTAGCTGCACATTCGACCCATTGCAAAATCCAATCATTACGTTAAGTGATTGTATGGACCCATTACCAGAGAGGTTCGCGTTAGTAGCGCCGGGATGGGTACATACCCACTTCATGATGAGTGGGTTTGAAGTGATCGAGTTCGTGAAAGGATTCAATCAGAAGGACACAAGGAAACGATACCTACTGCGTGGTATAGTTATCTCAAAAATCATGGATGGGGTGCTCAAGCATGAGTTCATTCCATACAAGGGGGGAGAAATAACATGAAGCAGCCGAAACTCATCACTATCCAGATGCTCCATCGTTACAATTCGTTCGGTGATGGTTGCGTGATCTCGCGCTGCTATAAGTGTAATAGGATTTTCCGTCCTGGGGAGAAGGTCTTGAAGTTGAGGGGCAAGTTATGGCATACTCTTGATAGTTTAGAGTGGTGTGCTTACGAGTGTAAGTAAAAGCATCCTTACTATGGATAGAGAAACCCCACTTCACGGTGGGGTTTTTTTATGTGTCATACTTTTTCAAAGTGCAGTAAGCGTAGGTAGTGTAGTACAGTACAGTCTCATAACAAGTTAAGTTATAACTTAACTTGTTATGATCACTTCACTCCACTAGACTCACGCACGAAAACTGTACTGCACTTACTGCTTGGGAAAATCTGTAAGATATTTTTATTATAGTTCTTTACATTTGCGAAAATCTATGATACATTTAATAATGAACCATTAGACCTCACGTATAGGAGAGATAGTCATGGCAGGATGGGGATTTGAAGCATGGACTGTGGAGTCAGGGGATAGAGAACTTTGGATCATTCGTGATGCGCTTATCGCATTCACGCCAGAAGAGGTAGATAGGGAACTGTACTATATGATGCTGGATGCGGTCAATGGTGAATACATTAACCGTGAAGGAGAGGAGGAGTAAAGTCATGCAGATTCCGAGCTACGTCGTCGGCGCGCTGGTAAGACTCGATAATGGATGGGAAGCAGAGATCACTAAAGTCCTTGGCGATAACGTGTACGAGGTCGTCACTGCTTCTGTGCATAGTTTCTTCGGCACGGACCATAATGTCTTTAGAGCCGTTATGGTTCCTAGACTAACAATCACCGTACTGATGGGAGTAAAGTCATGATTAGCAATCTCGCTGATGTGGCGGAAGCAAGAGGCAAGAAGTTTGGTCGGATGTTGGCGAAGGACATTGCAGACTGTGTTGCGATGACTCCATTGATTCCTTCAATCCTTTTCACTTCCGGCTGCTTCCCTTGGTTGAAGGACTGTGATCCACAGTTGAGTGATGCTATCACACGCTCCTTTGGTGGTAATGATAGCGTTTGGCGCAACGTCACTTTTGCCTTGGCTCGGCATGGTGGTGACTTTGCGGAAGAGGCATTCTGGGATGCAGTCGAGTCTGAGCTGCTGGATGGTTGGTTCATACATGGTAGTGATGGTGATGGCACAGTCGGCTTTGTATGCAATGGCTCTTGCGGCCAGTGTAGTGAGGAGGAGTAGTCATGAAGGTAGAGAATTGGATCGTGACTGATTTGTTCACTCGACTTCAGGGATTTACGCATTACAGTCATACCAGACACCCTGAAAGTATGGTTGGTAGGAGATGGATGACTGCACTAGCGATCTTCTTGCTGAATAAGGTAGTCTTTGAGGCGGAGACGGTGGATGAGTTAACTGAGACTCGTCGTCAAGTCCAGAATTGGCTCGATGCCAAGATAGGAGAATAGTTATGATTATGAATTGCCCACAATGGATTGCGAGTGACTTGTCGAAGCAGACTTTGGGGTTTGAGCTGATGTATCAACTACATAATGCCAAGCACGATCAGACTATGGAAATGCCGGGCTATATGTGGTGCTACGAGTTTGCACTGTACTTGCTGGATTCGGCAATGGGCAGGTCAACTAGTATAGACCACGATGAGATAGTCACTGAAGGCGTAGAGTCTTGGCTCAAAAAACATAAGGAGGAATAGTCATGAGAGAGTATGTCAAAGTCATCGGTGGTCGTACCTATGTCTCTAACACAGCGTTGGAGATTGGAGATTACGGCGGCAGCAATGCCATTGGAGTTTCTAATATAAAAGTCATTCGAGAGGAGTTCGGTGACAAAGTCGAGGAGGCGTATGACTCTTACGTCTACAAGGAGGAGAGGTACTTAACTTTAGGAGAGGTTGATGATCGTAAGCACACTGCGGAGAATTACACTGTACTCCATACCTGGGGTGACTATGGACATCAACAAGTTTGGCTCGCAGAAGATGATGAGGACTGTAAGGGTATTATCGAAAAACTGGAGCAATACCCAGTTCTCGATGAGCTGGATATGAGTAGAGTCGAGTTTGAATGGGAGAACGAAGCATGGGAGATGGATACTAAGCGGGATTGCTTGAGCACGTTGCCTGAAGAACTACAGGAGAGGGTCGAGGAGAAGTTAAGTGAGGATGACATCTTCGACTGTTTCCGTGATGCCGCCGAGCATAGCAACACGTACTATGTTCACGAGCAGTTTGCTTACTTCGACGTGGATCACGGCGAGTTCAGTTATTGGTTTCGCGTCTACATTGGCAAGAAACTGGGAGAGGGTGAGTGCAGTTACCTTATTCTTAGGGACAGAGCACAGAAGTCGTGCGGGTATAGAGGACACAAACTCGACTTGTGGGAGGCTCTGACGTTAGGTCGTTCGTGGGTCAATCACTGCCAGGATTGTGAGATGGAAGTCGTAGTCAACATTCGTCCTGCCGCCAACGATATTGACATTAGTGGTGAGGCGGTAGCACTGAACTGCACGAAGGAGGAGAAGTTATGAAGGAAAAAATTGCAGTGATCATGCAGGAAATAGTCGACGATGTTTTTAATGAGTGCTGTTGTAACGACCGTGTAGCTGGGATAGTCTTAGAGGAAGTGATGGGTAATCTCCGCTTCTCAGAGATTGTGCGATGGGCGTGGGCGCACCTATCTATTCGTAGAGATAGTACACTCGAAGGAGAGGACTTTATTAAAGCAGTCGTCAATGATGCAGTCGATAAATTCGATGAGCTGCTTTTAGAAGAAGTTGATTGCCGTATGTCCGACTTGAAACAGAAAGTGAGTACCTCATCGATAGATCTGACTCGGTACTCAACTGTAAAGTTGAGAATCCAAGAACTCGCATTGGAGGATTACAGTAATGGCAAGGCGAAGGAGAAAGAGGAAGCGGTCAGCGAGAAGTAAAGTGTATAGAGGCTTGAGCATCTTCAATACGCTCAATGCACTGTTCAAGGGGCCAGGAGCGCTAACGAAAAGACTGTTCATCACAAAGCCAGCGTTCAAGAAAAGCGCCAGCATAACTCGGGGGTTATTTAGATGAGCGTATCAAAAAAAGACTTCGATGCTATATACGGAGAATCTACGATGACTACTTCCTCGAAGGACTTGAGGTACAGAAGCAATCCCGCCTACAGGGAGAGGAGGAAGAAAACTGCCCTAGCGTATTACAAGAAACACCGGAAGCGAATGCAGTTAACTCAAGCGAAGTGGAGGAAAAAGAATAAGGAAAAACTTCGTCAATATGCTCTCGACTATCGTAGGAGAATGAAAAATGAATAGTCTTGAGGAGAGAAAAATAGAGATTAACAATCTCATTAATGACTTTCAACAAATGCTCCGTGGCAAGAGAGGAGGATTTAAGAAAGCACTAGCAGAAGCATTCGCGGTTGCTGACTTGCAGAACAGGAATAAACTTCTCATGGGATTTCCTGAAATGGACTCTATTATCGAAGCCTACTATGTAGGTGAACGTGTATGTGATGTATGTACGCAGGATTTACCTCTAGTTGAGTTTCATGGGAGAAGTACGATTTGTGTGAAGTGCTGGCATAGTCCAGGGGATGATGACTAACATCCATACCTTGCCCCCTGAAGTGCAGTGTTTCAGGGGGCATTTTTTGTTTGTCATAGAGAAGTGAAGTGCAGTAGGGCGTGGTAGTGTATTACAGTACAGTCTCATAACAAGTTAAGTTATAACTTAACTTGTCGCGTGACTAGACTAGACTGGACTCATGGCTTGACTGTACTGTACTTATTTATAGCCCATACCTACCTATGGCGACATGAACATAGTTTTTCTTTTTTGCTTGCGATGTGTTATATTATATATGTGTAGATTTTCTCAATGTTCACCGAAGGAGAGGAGAAGTAAAGTCATGGCTCAACCATCTGTACAGCGTGTTTTGAAAGCGGCGGAGAAAAGTGGACTTGACTGTTTGGAGGATTTGGCGGATGATCTGGAACGCGCGTTGTATTTGGCGATAGAAGCGAGCGATCCTATCGTTGACGAGATGATTACTCTACTTCATCATCTCAAAGCGGCGGATCGCTTGTATGGCGATTTGATCATGGTCTGCAACGAGCATGTGGAGGCGATGGTAGAAAACTAGACTTTTTTAAACCTCACGGGGGGTCTTCGGACCCCCAGAAAGGAAAGTAGACTATGTTTTGTGTCATACATCAGAGAGAAATGGATAGATTGATAGGATTTCCTTACCACTGTTTTTGTGGTAAAGGTGTTTGCGAAGATTGCTTTGAAGTTATTGATCGCATTGATCAATTGAATGACGGAGATGCTGTACTGAACTTTTTGTTCACGGCTCTCGACAATACTGAACTACGTTTCGACGACGATGGAAATTGCCGTTGCGAAGAGCATCAGGACATCAAGACTCCACTAATTTCGCGTGTTCCGTCGCAAGCATCGCGTTGGGAAAGCAGCGTGAGAATGAGTACAGTCGATGGGGTGGATCAACAGATCAAATTGCGTCTTTCACGCGATGCTGCAATTGAGCTAGATGCTAGTAGAGTTTTCATCGATCTCAATCCAGAGGGGAGGCTGATTACTTTACTAAAAACACAGGCGCTCGCCGGATCGCATCGCTTGTATCGGACCTCTGGGCAGGTACGCAACACGACTTCTGTTTCACCGAAGATGATGAATAGAGACTGGACTGGGGTGTACCGCACGATCTCTACAAAATCCGACCGCTTGATCCTGAAATGGGATCGTAACTAGACTAACATCCATACATAGGGCATGGAGACTTTACTTTCCCATGCCCTATTTTTTGTTTGTCATAGAGAAGTGAAGTGCAGTACGGTAGGGTGGGGTAGTACAGTACAGTCTCATAGCAAGTTAAGTTATAACTTAACTTGTCGCGTGACTAGACTGGACTGGACTCATGGCTTGACTGTACTGATGTGTGTGTTATGCGAAAACTGTACTGCACTTACTCAACCTACCAAGGGCCAACCGCAGGAGCAAACATAGTTTTTCTTTTTTGCTTGCGATGTGTTATATTATATATGTGTAGATTTTCTCAATGTTCACCTGGAGAGAGGAGGAGTAAAGTGTTGTTACCTGAAGAGATCGAAGGCGTCGTGGGTCATATCCTCAATTCACTGAATAACGTTAATATGGGAAATAACGTTCGGCACCAAAATTCGTTATCACTTCACTCATTGTTGACGGCAACGTGTGTTTTTGCTCGATCATATGACGTTCCTTTGGATTTTGTATTTGACCGTATGCGAGAAGCATATGGTGAGATTCCGAATAAGGAAACCGCATGCGAACTTTACTTGAGCGCCGTTGATCTCGTACAATCAATGACGCTGATGAAAGGGGAGTAAAGTCATGGAGATTTTTGTAGGTGGTTTTTCAATCAACATTGGCGTAGAACAACAGTCTTCTTGTCTTTATAGAGAAGATGTTCGTGTTGTGTTGGAGGATTTGATCGACGAGGCAAATGAGAGAAACTCGACTGGCAATCCTGGGTATTCAACCCATTGCCTTATGGCAGCGGTCATCAAGATCGCCAAACGGCAAGGAACACCACTCGACTTTATCTTCGAGCAGATGCGCGCTATGAATGCCGTGGCCTCTCCCGAATTAGTCGAGTTCTAAACCTCATGGGGGCCTGCTTCGGTAGGCCCCCTAGAAAGGACTAAACTATGGAGCGAGCAAAATTCATTCATGGTTGTGAGAAGTGTAGTTTCCTCGGTACGTTCCATGATCCGTTCCATGATTTTGGTGAGAACGTCCATTACGACCTTTACCAGTGCAGTTCTGGTAGGGGTACGATGCTAGCGAGATACAGTGATGATGGGCCAGATTACACCAGCATGTCGATGCCGATGATGGCACTTCACTATCCTTTGCCGAGCGAGATGGCGTTGAATTACGCCTACGAATTGGTGGGCGGCGCGAAGGCATTAGTCGAGTGCGCCATTTGCGGGCAAACAAGCGACGATTCGTATATCCAGTGTAGTCGCCTCGAATGTCGGCAAGGGTGTTGTGAAGAGTGTACTGGCGATCAAGGTCATGAGCAGATCATCGAAATTCAGGAAAAACTACACTCCAAAGGTTTCCGTTTTGTCGATGATAATTTCCTTTGTCTTGAGCACCTGCTCGATGCCTAATTTGAGCACCACCGTCAAAGTGATGGTAGAGGAGGA
>Ga0209434_1000441_pt1 | contig 20032 bp, 29 predicted proteins | sample ETNvirnome_2_300_FD_184068 | JGI IMG/M metagenome (GOLD analysis project Ga0209434, IMG submission 184068) | Marine viral communities from the Pacific Ocean - ETNP_2_300 (SPAdes) (version 2) | ecosystem: Environmental > Aquatic > Marine > Oceanic | place: Pacific Ocean | collected 2013-06-22
GTGCGAAAAAGAATACGGACAAGAAAAGCAACGGAGCAAACCTCGGCTTCGAGGCCACGCTATGGTTGGCCGCCGACAAGATGCGAAACAACTTAGACGCGGCAGAATACAAGCATGTAGTCCTAGGCCTTATCTTCCTCAAGTACATCTCCGATGCCTTCGAGGAGCAGCATGAGAAGCTGGTCGCCGAGAAGAAGAAAGGGGCCGATCCCGAAGACCCCGACGAGTACCGAGCGGTCAATGTGTTCTGGGTGCCCAAGGAGGCCCGATGGAGCCATCTCCAGGGCAACGCCAAGCAGCCCACGATCGGAAAGACCGTCGACGATGCGATGGTCGCTATCGAGCGCGACAACAAGAGCCTCAAGGGAGTCCTGCCCAAGGACTTCGCCCGGCCCGGCCTCGATAAACAGCGACTAGGAGAACTGATCGACCTGGTCGGCACCATCGGGCTTGGGGATAAGGAAAACCGCTCCAAGGACATCCTCGGACGCGTCTACGAGTACTTCCTGGGTCGATTTGCCAGTGCCGAGGGGAAAAAGGGAGGACAGTTCTACACTCCCCGATGCGTGGTTCGGCTATTGGTCGAGATGCTCTCGCCTTACAAGGGACGAGTGTTTGACCCCTGCTGTGGCTCGGGGGGTATGTTCGTCCAGAGCGAGAAGTTCGTCGAGGCCCACGGTGGAAGGATCAACGACATCGCTATCTTCGGGCAGGAGTCTAACCCGACAACGTGGCGATTGGCCAACATGAATCTCGCGATCCGCGGCATTGAAGTTCACCTAGGACCCGAACACGCCGACAGCTTCCACCGTGACCTGCACAAGGACCTCAAGGCCGACTACGTCCTGGCCAATCCACCGTTCAACGACAGCGACTGGCGTGGTGATCAACTACGCGACGATGTTCGTTGGAAGTACGGTGTTCCCCCTGTCGGGAACGCCAACTTTGCGTGGGTGCAGCACTTCCTCCACCACCTTGCCCCAAACGGAATGGCCGGGTTTGTCCTGGCCAATGGTTCGATGAGTTCGAACCAATCGGGTGAGGGTGACATTAGAAAGGCCATTATCGAAGCCGATCTTGTCGATTGCATGGTCGCCCTGCCCGGACAGCTCTTTTACTCAACCATGATACCGGCCTGTCTGTGGTTCCTATCGCGAAACAAGACGGAAAGTCGGTTTCGCGGTCGACGGGACGAGACGTTGTTCATTGATGCACGGAAGATGGGAACCCTCATTGACCGTGTCCACCGGGAGCTAACGGAGGAGGATATTGGGCGGATCGCTGGAACCTATCACGCCTGGCGAGGTGACAAGGGAGCCGGGAAGTACGTGGATGTCCCAGGATTTTGTATGAGTGCTGCAAAGGACAAGATCGTGGGTCACGGCTACGTTCTGACTCCAGGCCGGTACGTGGGGGCTGAGGAAGCAGAAGACGATGGAGAACCGTTTGAGGAGAAGATGCAGCGGCTCACGGTAAGGCTTCGCGGCCAGATGGCCGAGGGACGGAAGATCGACGACGCGATTGGGGCCAATCTGAAGGAGCTGGGATATGGCGGGTGAGTGGACGGCTTTATCGTTCGCTGATGCGCCTATGGAAATCATCGACGGCGATAGAGGCACAAATTATCCAAAGCAGAGCGATTTCGACAAACGCGGACATTGCCTGTTTTTGAACGCCGGAAACGTTACGACTACAGGCTTCAACTTCTCAGACTGTGCGTTCATCACCGAAGAGAAAGACGCTGCTCTTCGTAAAGGAAAGCTCAAACGTCATGATGTTATTCTAACAACGAGGGGTACCGTTGGAAACGTTGCATACTTCGATGAATCGGTGCACTTCAAGAACATCCGGATAAACTCAGGGATGGTAATCATGCGCCCCGTTCCATCGGACCTCCTGCCACGTTTCTTGTATCTTTTCCTACAGTCAAATAACTTTCAAAACCAAGTTGCACGTTTCCTAACTGGTAGTGCTCAACCGCAACTCCCGATTAGAGACATTAATAGGCTCGAAATCCCGCGTCCTCCTATTCCCGAACAACGCGCCATCGCCCATATCCTCGGCACCCTCGACGACAAGATCGAGCTGAACCGGCAGATGAACGAGACTCTCGAAGCCATGGCCCGGGCCATCTTCAAGTCCTGGTTCGTGGACTTCGATCCCGTGAGGGCCAAGGTGGAAGGTCGTAAACCCTTCGGGATGGACGCCGAGACCGCCGCACTGTTTCCTGACTCGTTCGAGGACTCGGAGCTGGGGAAGATACCGAGGGGGTGGAGGGTTGTGCCATTGCCCGAAGTCATCGAGGTCAATCCAACTCGCGCACTCCGCAAGAGCGTAGAGGCTCCCTATCTCGATATGGCGAACATGCCGACGCGAGGCCACTCGCCCGACAAGGTGGTGGACCGCGCCTTCGGATCGGGGATGCGCTTCGTCAATGGCGACACGCTGGTCGCACGCATCACGCCGTGTCTGGAAAACGGCAAGACAGCCTTTGTGGATTTCCTGGACGACGGACAGGTCGGGTGGGGATCTACCGAATACATCGTTTTGCACCCGAAGGCGCCGCTCCCGGACGAGTTTGCGTACTGCCTGGCGCGTAGTACGGAGTTCCGCGACTTTGCGATTCAGAGCATGACTGGATCGAGTGGGCGGCAGCGAGTGCCCGCGGAGTCGCTCCATCACTTCCGCATTGTCACTGTGCCGAAGCCCGTTGTAGAGTTGTTCGGCCGGTTGATCACACCACTCTTTGCGCACTCCAGTACCGCTAGCAAGGAAAGCCGCACCCTAGCCGCCCTCCGCGACACCCTCCTCCCCAAGCTCATTTCAGGTGAGATCCGCGTGAAGGACGCGGAGAAGTTTGCAGAGGCTCATGTATGACTGGCTTTGCCGAGTCCGATGTCGAGGAGGCTGGCAGCGGAGAATTAGGAGAAATCTATGTCGGAACAGAAAGTGAATCTCAAGCTACAGCTTGGCCGGAGCTTAAAGAGGTCAGGATTGCCGCAAAGAAATATCAGACGCATTGACCCAACTGAGGTTGACGAGTGCATTGCCTTGGTAGACTGGTTGAATGTCCACCACGTCATCTTTACCCACATCCCGAACGAAGGCAATTTAAACCGCATGGGGCAACTCAAAAACATGGGATTGCAGCCCGGATTCCCGGATTACATGATCCTAGACACACCCCCTTCTAGGCCAAAATTAAAAGGCCTGGCGATCGAGATGAAGTCAGAGAGGGGCAAAGCCACACCGACTCAACGAGACTGGCTCCTCAAGCTGGAGAGGCGGGGATACTACACGGCGGTTTGTAACTCCGCCGACAGTGCCATAGGACTCTGCATGGAAATGGGTTATCATCGATTGCACCTGGACCGGCGCGAGTATGATCGACAGGCAACGGAAGGTGCGGTTTGGAGGAAAGGGAGGAAGAGATGAGATTCACGAAGGGCAACAAGATGGCACCGGGCGGTCCGCGTCCGGGATCCGGGGGGCCGACCAAGGCCGAGATGCAGCTACGCAGGGCTGAGGTCATTGGATTGGAAAAGGCCAGAGCGACCCTGGAGAAGGAGCTGGCCGGTTACGCGGAGCAGATCGCGGAACGCTACGTTACCCGTGCCTTGCAGGAGAAAGCGGATGCGGTCCTGATGGATGCCGTTAGAAAGATCATGCCCGATTCCCACCAAGAGGTCGATGTGAACCACCGACACGCCGTAGTGATCCAGATGTTCGATGGAAACGCAGAGCGCAGAAAACGAATCGCCAAGGATTGAGTACGATCCGGGTCCGGTAGCTCAAGCGGCACACCTTTCCCTTGCGTCGGTTAAATTGGTTTGGGGTCCGTTGGGTACGGCAAAGACTACTTGGTTGTGCTGGCGTTTTCTCTACTTGGCGCAAATGGCGGCGGAGGCTGGCCTTTCCCTTGAAGGTCTGATGGTCCGCGATACCTACCGAAACTTAGCCGATAGCACCCTCAAAACATTCTTATCGTGGTTCCCGGAAGGTGTTTGTGGGTACAAGAGCAAATCAGAGCCGTGCGACTTCAAGCTATGGGTTGGTGAGAGGTATCACACCTTGAGCTTCCGCCATGGTCAAACAGAACAGGATGCCTCCATGTTCCTATCCAGGGAATACGACTTCATTGGGCTTGAAGAGATTGCACCGGCTTACTTGCCGGGGGAGGCGAAGGTCAGTCCCGGCATAGCCGAGGGCGTCTTCGATATGGCGATAGCCCGGCTTACCAGGGACCGGCGAAGGGCGGAAGCCATTGGCGGCGGGGAACTTGCCATGACCTGCAATAGCCCACCGTTGATCCATTGGGCATCGAAGCGGATCATCGACAAGTCACCTGAGTACCTCAGATCCCTCAACTGGGCGCACTGGATGTTCCCTGTGAGCGATAACGCCAAGAACTTGAGGCCTGACTACTACTCGACCCTCGAACGTGCCTGGGAGGGCAAGAGGGCCCTCATACAGCGGTTCCTGAAGGGCGAGCGGATCGCGGTCTTTGTGGGGGTGCCGCGTTTCAACATTGATAGGCTGGACGAGATGCTTAACGAGGTTGTGGAGCCCAAGTTCAGGGGTTGGTTGACCCCAACGGAGGGCAACTTCCTCCATGTGCGCCTGGAGGAGAACGACCAGGGATGGGTCAGAATGTGGGATCCGCCGAGGGCAACCGGGCGGTATGTGATCGGGGCGGATGCAGCGGCGGGGTTGGAAGGAGCGGATTATTCCGCTGCCCATGTCCTTGATACGGAGAACATGAGCATCGCGGCCACCTTTCACGGGCACCTGGAGCCGTCCAAGTTCGCCGACGAATTGGCAAAATTGGGATACACCTACAACCGGGCCATGATCGCCATTGAAACCGAGCCTTCCGCCCATGGACTCACCTCGGCAACCAAGCTCCGGGACAACGGATACCCGCGTTTGTACTACACCAAGCAGCTTGCGTCGCGGACCAGGAGGGCCGTTGAAAGGGTTGGATGGTTGAGTTCGGCAGGGACCAAGCGGGTGTTGATTGATGGGCTGGCCAACTTCTTAGATGATCGGGGTGCCGTGGTGGACCGCGACACCATCAGCGAGTTAATGACCTACGGGGTCATGGAGAACGGTAAGATGGAAGCCCAGGACGGTTGCCACGATGACCGGGTGATCTCGATGGCATTGGCGATCTATCTCACTAACCACACGGGACTGAGCAGGTTGTATCCGAGTCTGAGATGAAAGGAGATTTAGCATGAAGAAGAAGCAAAGAACCCAAAAGCCTACCCCTATCAAAAAGAAGCGGGTGAAAGGAAAGAGGCAAACGGTTCCACCTCTTGCATTAGAGTAATCCTTTATGTATTCATTCAATAGGAATTCATCTAGTTCTACCAACAAGGCCAATTTTGGGCTATTGGCCGACACACCAAACGGCATCAGAAAACTTCGGGCAATGATCCTTCAGCTGGCAGTACGGGGGAAATTAGTTGAACAGAATCCCCAGGAAGAGCCTGTATCCGTACTGCTGGAGAGAATCAAAGCAGAAAAAGAAAGACTAATTGCTAGCGGCAAGCTCAGGAAAGAAATGCCGCTGCCACCAATTGAACCCAACGAGATAATTTATCAACTTCCAGCCAGTTGGGAATGGGTGAGGATTGGTAATATTTTTCGAGTCGTTGGTGGTGGAACCCCCCGGACAAACGACAGCACTCTTTACGCCGAAAGAGATATTCCATGGCTCACTCCAGCTGATCTCTACGGATTTCGTGGCAAGTATGTTCAACAAGGACGCCGGGATATTTCTAAGGATGGACTCGCCAAGAGTTCTGCGCAATTGATGCCCGCAGGAAGCGTTCTCTTCTCAAGCAGAGCACCAATTGGTTACGTAGCCATAGCCGCAAATGAGGTTACAACAAACCAAGGTTTTAAATCATGCGTCCCCTATGTGGACGGGATGAGTGACTATATTTATCGCTACTTGCAACATGCCGCCGATGAAATCAACAATAATGCCAGTGGAACTACATTCAAGGAAATCTCGGGAAAGGAAATGAGATTTCTTTCCTTTCCTCTCCCTCCCCTCGCCGAACAAAAGCGTATCGTCGCAAAAGTAGACGAACTGATGACTCTCTGCGATAAACTGGATGAAAGGAATAAGAAACGTGATGAAGTTCGTGTGAGAATGAACGGGGCATGCCTCCACACGCTCACTGCGCCCGTGATAGAGGTGTCCCGAAAGGGCTGGACCCGGATACGGGACCATTTCGACCTCCTCTACGATACTCCAGAAAACGTCGCCGCCCTGCGCCAGTCGATCCTCCAACTTGCCGTCATGGGCAGACTGGTCCCTCAGGACTCCAACGATGAACCCACCTCAGAGCTATTGAAGAAGATCGCCGCCGAAAAGGAGCGGCTTATTGCTGATAGGAGGATCAAGAAATCGAAGCACTTACCACAAATCGATCCTGATGAAGCACCATATAAGTTACCGAAGGGTTGGGAATGGGTAAGATTGGGAGATCTCAGCACTCAGGTGGCTGACGGCCCTCACTTCTCGCCGAGTTACGTCCGGAGAAACGAAGGCGTCCCCTTCCTTTCTTCGCGCAACGTGTTTGTCGACCGCTTTGAGTTGGATAGCGTTAAGTATGTATCAAAGGCTGATCACGAGGAGTTCTGTAAGCGAGTATGTCCGGAGCAAGGAGATATCCTTTACACGAAGGGAGGCACAACAGGGGTTGCAAGAGTTAACACCTTGGATTTCCAATTCAGTGTCTGGGTTCACTTAGCTGTGCTGAAATACCCTAAGGATTTAATTGTTCCAGAATACCTTGCAATGACCCTAAATTCACCACACTGTTATGCACAGTCGCAAATGTATACCCATGGCATTGGTAACAGGGATCTTGGACTCACCCGTATGATTCTAATTACCCTGTCACTGCCCCCCTTGCCTGAACAAAGACGCATCGTCACCAAGATTAACCATGTCATGGGAGTGTGTGACGACCTCGAATCCAAACTCCACCAGTCCCGCACCGACGGCGAAAGGCTGATGGAAGCCGTCGTCCATCACTTGGCCACCGCTTAGATAGCTGGGTCGGCAAGCCAAGGCTTAGCGTGTGGGAACTCGCAACGAAGTGATTTCTCCTTTCCGCTTCAGTAACAGACTATGAGTAACCATGGGTTCACTCCTTCTAAAATTTTCCTGACCAAGGGAGTCGGCAAACACCGAGAGAAGCTGGCCAGCTTTGAGATGGCCTTGCGTCACGCGGGGATCGCTCAATTCAACCTCGTGCGCGTCACCAGCATCCTTCCGGGCGACTGCAAGCTGATATCCCGAGAGGAGGGTCAGAAGTTCCTCACTCCTGGGCAGATTGTCTTTTGCGTGATTAGCGACAATGCGACTTGTGAACCCCATCGCCTCATTGCCGCTTCCGTTGGGGTGTCCATACCCAATGAACCCTCCCATTACGGATATCTCTCGGAGCACCACAGCTTCGGAGAAACCGAAGAAAAGGCGGGGGACTATGCCGAGGACCTGGCCGCATCCATGCTAGCCACGGTGCTGGGAGTGGAATTCGACCCCAACACGAGTTACGATGAACGCAAAGAGGTCTGGCGCTTGAGCCAAGAGATCGTCGTCACCCGCAACGTCACCCAATCCGCCATCGGCGACAAGGACGGGCTATGGACCAGCGTGGTGGCCGGGGCCATCTTTGCAAATTGATAAGATCGAACCTCGCCCCGACCCTCTAAAACAGATTCATTTCACCATATCTCATTCTGCCACCACGGGATTACTCTGTATGGCCCAGTTACACAAATTCAATTACTTAGAAGGGGAAACCCTACCAGAGGACTTAGAGGATCCGGAGATCCGGAGACCGAGAGGAATTTAGAGGATTTAGAGGATTGTGAGGGGTCCCCCAAAAAAACCCCACTCCGCACCCTCAGAGGACTCAGAAATGAGGAATCGGGGAACGAAGAGCAGGTTCCCTGTCGGGAACCAGAGGGCTATGAAGACCTCGATCAGATCCCCCCGGTTTCTCTTGTTAGTGTAGCACCCAAGCGGGGAGCAGCGTTATAATCGCCTCCCTCGACGTTCCTGGGTGCTCGCCCCGACGACATCGCTGACAGACACCCTGGAAATAGCGGGGGTGCGGACACTCGCACCCCGCGAAAAACTGGCATCCGCAATCGCAACTGCAAGTGTGCCAATGCGGGGGTGCCGTACTCATAATTCCCCCTTGGTACGAGCATCTGCCAGCTCAATGCTGTACTGCTCCGCTCGGTCTCGTTCGTTCGCAGAGCAGGCGCAGTTATCCCTCTCATCCTCGTTTATAAATCGCTCGTCACAGTGTTGGCAAAACCACTCGCTGACCGAGCGAATCTGGAGACCATAGCACCACCGGCCATCGTCGAGAGTGAACTCGTATTGGCTCTTCTCTTCGTACAACACCTTGTTGTAGTTATTGATCTGATGGTCATCCCTGCCGATTTCGATCACTCTGGCGGTGCGGGACCACGGACTCTCGTTCAGGGGGGGGTCGATAGGCTGATACTCGACCTCGTCACCAACGTAAATCCATTTCGAATTAATCATTGTTTTTTCTCCTTTTTTTCTCATTAAGGCAGCTTCAGGCTGGTATACTCTCTCCTTGAGCCAACTCTCCAGTGCAGAAGGCTGGAATCTTAGTGCGCCACGCACCTTCATAAAGGGAATTGTCCGACGGGACACCCATACATAGATTGTTCCAGGTTGAACCCCCAACAGTTTTGCCACCGTTTTATGGTCAATCAATTGCTCCATGGACTCGCCTCCTTTTCAATAACATGATGTTCCTGGTTATTCGGGCTACTGCCCTACGCTAATAAGCAGATTCTGTATTGAGCTTTAAATCTAGCATTTTGTGCTAGTAAGTCAACACTGAAACAAGGAGAAATGAAAATAAATGGTAAGTGGATCGGTTTTGTTTGCCTTTTCAGAAACTGAAGCTGCGCTCGATAGCTCTTAGATTGGTCTTCCAGGTGCGTTGTCTGTTTTTTAAATAAACAACAGTAGGGACCCTTTCCCCCTTTCCCCCCCCTATGTCTAGGAAAGGGGGGAAAACAGGAAAACCCCCTAGAACTGCCCCTATTACTGCCATTCTTTTTAAATAGCTACCCGCTAACTGGACAAAATCGTCTCCTCTAGTAGGAGGGCATCCACATGTTACATGACAGATTTCGTATCGGCTTGGTGTTCACCCCTATGGGGATCGAGTCAGTAGGGGTGCTGAACGGAAATCAACCAGAAGCCTATGAGTTCATGGGGAAGATCCGCCCACTCATCGATGAATTCATGGAACGAGTCCGAGCCGAGTCGCTGGGAACCCAACGAAGCAAAGTGGACAGATCCGTCTCCTCCCCGGGAGCTTAAAAAGAACCCCCAGCAGGCGCCAACCAGACTGGGGGCTAAGAAAAGATGTGGTAGGGCAGCCAACCGCACGGACTTCCTGTTTAAACGTTCTCCCTTTTCTCACCCCCACCACCGTAGAGTTCCAGGAGTTTTTCGATAGTGTCCTCGGAATATCGGCGCCAGCCATTGATGTCCCGGACCGATGAAATCAGGCCCCTCTTTTCCGCTCGGCGGACCGTGTCCGGATGCATCTTTGCCCCTTTTGCGACTTGTGAAGCTAAGAGTTTTGCCATAGACCCTCCCCCTAGTTGGAGCAACCTAAAGCAATAAGGGTGTGCGTAGCAAGATGGTGTTAAATGTCCCTCGGCCAGTTTAGACCGTGGGGATTACAACCCTATCGAGGGATGAACTGAGGACTGTATTTCTAAGATAAGGAGATCAACAGGCATTGGGCTAGTCCTTTCTTCGGTCTTATTTTCTTTCTTTTCTTTTCTTCTTTCTGAGGTGGTTATGTCAGGGGATAACACTTTTTTTAATGACTCAGTATATTTCCCTTGCTCTTGGACAGAAAATCAGTATGCTGACAAGGCCATGATTCTTGGCTACAAGAAGAATCTTCCGGGCGATCCCTATTGGTTTGGCGATTTCGAGGAGGAGCAAAAACAGTTCATCCGCGTATGCTGTGGCCTTGCGCTCCCTCAGTTCGACAGATCTAACGGGGCCTTGGTGGTCATTGGGGAATCGCTACGGCCATCCGGGCCTCAAGACTTTACTGCGGTCGGTGGGGTGGTCGGTGCCTGGCCCACCATCGAGAATGCGCTTGTCCAATACCGCATGGATCTGAAATTCAGCCACGTCGTTACCGAAACCGTGGAAGCTCGGCAACTTATCTGGAGGATGCCCAAACTCAGCTACGGCAGCGGGGAGATCCCGCTTGTGAGCTATGAGGCCCCCAAGTACGCTTTCGATGAGTTGGGCCGACAAAAGGTTGAGGGGTTGATTGCCGAGGATCGGCTGCGTCTGGATGAGGTCAGAGCGGACCTGGAGGAAGAAACCCAAGCGTCAGGCAGAGCCTTACAGGCGGTCATTTGTTGGATGAGTGAGAACAAGACGATCTACGCATCGAACGCAAAGAAACGCGAACCGCTGCGTGCGGTATGGGGATTGCAGGGATTATGAAAATAACATTCAAGTGAGCATGGCAGAGCAACCTAAAATCGAGAACCTATCAGGGGATACAGGTCGCGGTAGCGACGATGCGTTACTCAAGTCGAAGACCCGCCAACTGATGGAGAAGTACTGGGGTCCGCATGAGCGAACAGAGGCAGAGATGGATGAACTCGCAAAGGAGAGCCATGGCACTCATGTTTCAGCTAAAAAGCGAAGTAAGGCTAAACGAGCCAATCGTAACAAGTGACATGGAGGAGTGCTGGTGTTCGAGTAAGCCGGTCATGGTTATCAACAAAATGTTGATCACAGTGGATTATGTAAAAATCCAGAAGCGGTGTAGCAACTGTCGCACGTTTGAGATTGCCGGGACGCTGATCGCGTTGGGAGGAGTAGCCGATGGGGCACATTAAGAGTGCCAGCTACGAGTTCGAGGGCGCGGCGAAAGCGGCAAAGCAGCACAGGAAGCAACGGCAATGTCTTTCAGCATTAACGACCTGAAAGAGTGCGCTTGTGTGGCTTGCGGCAAGGGATCCGCGCATACCAACCTTTGCCGGTTGAATCCTTCCGGGAACGCTTATGTGTGCGCTTCGTGCGCGATCCGGTTCGGCAAGGAAAAGCTCTGGGCCGAGTTTGACCGCCAGCTTGGCAAAACGGTGGGGGTCAAGCCTACACTCCGGTCATGCGTTAGAGGATGCGGGAGGCCGGTGTTCACCAAGCCCGACGGGGTACTCCCGGTGTTTTGCAGCCAGTGTGAGGAGGAATGGAGGAGGCTCCAGCGCGAAGCGAAATCAGAGAAGGAATACAGGAGAAGTCACGGCAAGAAAACCCAAACCGACATACTAGACGAACAGTTGTAAGACCCTTGGGTGCCAATGCGAATGTGCTGGGGAGCATTACCTGAATGGGGTTGAAATAAAAAGGGGGATAAACCAATGGCGGTATCGACAGAGAGATGGAGAAACGCAACGCTCACGATTGCGAATGCAGGGACAGAGACCGACGAACTGGATCTCCAGTTGAATGGTGCGAGGCGGCAGATGGTGATGAGCATTCTCGCGCCGTCGGCACTCACCGGCACCGTCAAGGTTCAGGTAGCGGAGAAGGCCGGTGGGACGTACCGCGATCTCCAGAGCGGAGGATCGGATGTCAATGTCACGGCTGGCAACTCAGTGACCATCGATCCGCTGATCGGGGGGGCGATGAAGCTAGTGTCCAGCGGGGCCGAGGGAGCGGAGAGAGCCTTCCACCTCCGAGGAAATGCTAAGAGCTAATGGCTGATGAAATTGTAGCGGCAAGTAATCCGCAGGGCGGCGGGATACGAGAGACTGATCAGCCCACGGAGTCTAGGTTGGCTCATGGGACGAGCCTCCACCAGGAGATCATCTCGCGTCTGATCGCCCGGCGGCAACTGTCCGAGCGGGTGGTATCGAACCGAGCTGATGATTGGAACCGGGTAGATGAGCATCTGAGAATGTACATCGACCTGGGCCGACAGGCGAAGAAGGGCGATGCGTCGGTGGACCCTAACAAAAAGGAAATGCCTTGGGAGCGGTCAATCGTTGTCCCGCTGTCTTACGCCATCGAGCAGGTTCATAAGACTGAGCTGATGGGTATCTTTATGCGCCAGAACCCGATCCTGAAGGTGATGGGTATCGGGCCCGAGGATGTCGAGCCAGCAAAGATGATGCAAGCGGTCCTGAGTTACGACCAGGAACAGACGGCGTTCCCTCTCCAGGTGTTTAGCGGTGTGGGTGACTCCATCCGGTACGGCCAGGGGACGTTCTATGTCAGCTTCGAGAGGGAGATGGGCTGGAAGCACTGGTCGGCACCGTCGAAGTTCCAGGCCATACTACAGGCCATGAAGATGCCGACGGAGAGAAGGAGCTGGGAGACCCTCCGCGAGTACAGCCTCATCCATACCGTGGACCCGTTTCTGAGATGGCGTGATCCCCGCGTATCCATCGCCGATCTCCAGAATGGGGAGTTCACCGGTCACCGGGTCTACCGAGGGACGATGTGGATCAAGGAGCGCGACAAGAAAAACGGCGGGGTCTATTTCAATGTCGATAAGATCAGTAAGGGTGCAATTGGCGGGGCCAGGCAGACCTCCAGGGGCCGTGGGAGCTTCGGCAGGACGATCAATAAGTTCGATACCTCCCGGTTCAGGATGACTGGGTCGGTGGACGAGCTGGATCACGGCTTCCATGCCATCGACCATCTCCAGGTGAAATTGATCCCCAAGGAATGGAAGCTTGGACCCGGTACCCTGCCAGAAATCTGGTGGTTCTCATGGATCGATGATCAGGTAATTATTCGGGCGCACCGCACCGAGTACCAACACGAGAAATTCACTTACGCGGAGGCCGAGGCGCACCCAGATCCGCACGTTGGTGAGAACCCAGGATTGATTGAGAATCTCGATGGAATTCAGCGGTTTATGAACTGGATCTTCAACTCCCACATCCAGAACGTGATGCGGCACCTTAACAACTCCATGGTCTACGGGCCGAGCTTTGTGGAGGAAGCCGATCTGTTTGACCGCGATGCTGGGGGCCATTTCCGCCTCTCCCAGTTAGGGGAGCAAATGTTGATAGAGGGGCGGCTTTCCATCGATCAGATGATGCACCAGATGAACCTGTCCGACGTTACCCGGCCAATGCTGCAAGACAACAACGTGCTGATGGATATGGCTCTTAGAATGATGGCCGTATCGGAGACTAGTCAGGCTAGGGGTACCACTCAAAAACGCACGCTAGGGGAGAATAAGCTCATTCAGGCGGGTGCTGGTAAGAGGATGGTACTTCACGCGGTCCTGTTCGATATTATGGCGTTCAATCCCATGGCCCGGCAGTTGATATCGAACCGCCAGCAATTCACCGAAATGGAGCAGTTTTTGAGGATTAGCGGGGATCTCGCCCGTGAGGTGGGTGAAACGTCCATGATGGTCCGCCCCGAGGACCTCCACGGGAACTTCGATTATGTGGGTAGATCGGCGGTCATGCCACCGGATGCCCAAGATCTCCCTGAAGTCTGGGACAGGATCGGAGCGCAACTCTCCCAGAACCCGATGCTCCTTCAGCCACGGGCTGACGGCAAGATGCTCGACATCCATGAGCTGTTCAAGGAAGGCGTGGAGGCCACCGGGGTGCGTAACCTCGAATCGTTCTACAAAGATCCCCGCCAGATCCAGCAAATGCCCCAGGCACCCCCGGTAACGGTCCTTCCCGATGAGGAAGTGGCCCGGCAGCAACAAGCGGGGGATATTATCCCGGCCAACGCGGCGGCATGACTGAGTTTGAGAGATCTATCCGTATTGAAAATGGCTGAAGATCCAGTAACTCGATCAATAGAAGCGAAGAAGACGAAGCTAAAACTCCTTGAGACCACCTACAAACGCGCCCTGGAGCTGATCAAGTCCGAGGAGTGGACAGAGAAGCGAGAAAAGGCCCTGGAGAGGGTCGGTAGGCTAGTGAGATCGTACCAGGGAGGTGAGGCGACCCAGGCGGTCTACATCATGGGCCAGGTCAGAGAGATAATCAGCGAGGCAGACGGTCCCTTACAGGTGATTCGGGAGTACGAAAGCGAGAGAAAGAGCCTTCAAGAGTTGAGCAAGAGGTAGCAATGGAAAATCATTTATTAACCGTCGATCAAGTGGCGGCATACCTCCAGGTCCACCCTAAAACGATCTATAAATTCATGCGCGAAAAGGCGTTCCCGCGTGGCTCAAAAAGGTGGAATTGTCGGCGGTGGTATCGATCCGAGATCGATGAATGGCTCAAGAATGACGAAAAAGTAGCCCACAGTAGCGCAGCGTAGCCAACTCCTAACCTTTTCCTTCCTTCCCAAGCTTCCCTTCTTTACAATTACCCCAACGCGCACTCCGCGAAGTTTCCAAGAACCCGCAAGGGCAATCTTGGCTTTGAGCGCGAGGCCGATCTGGTTCGGAGGCCGGGAGCCATGTGAAAGGAACCCAAGATTGCCGACCTGCATAGCGGGAGCAATCACGGGAGAGGTATTTTTATGGCAGAAGCAAAAGATAAAAACGCCCTAGTGGAACGTCTGAGCAGTCCACGGTTGCCAGCGAAGAAAACGCCAACACGGACTCCAGCCAAGGAGCCGACAGAGAACGCCGAGGTTCCGACCAGGCCGACTGCACGGCGGACGCACCCACCTGAGTCCATCCCTGGACAACCAAATGAGCCCAGCACCGAAGTTATCCCAGCGGATGAGCGGTCAAAACCCGTCACTGAGTTCTACAAGGTCAACGGCCAGGAGTACACCCTCGATCAGTTAAAAGAGCAGGGGATGCTCCCCAAGCTCGTCACCACCTACGATCAGCACCAGCACCTCCAGAGCAAGTACCTCGATAACTTGAAGGAACTCGACGAGTTAAAGAAAGCCCCCGCGCAAGCACCGGCCCGACAGGCTTCGCCGGAGGAAATCTGGAAAAGCGTCAAGCAGCAATACGGCCCCTTGGTAAAGCAAGCGATCCAACGGGACATCGAAACCGGGGAGATGGAAGCCGATGTGGTGGAAATGTACCCGGAAACCATCAACACGCTATACACCCGCCTTCTGTTCCAGGAAGGCAAGATTGAGGATCTGCGCCAAGCCGTGTGGGAACTTCAGCAAGCAACGTCCGGTGTAAGGCGGAAGGAAGTAAAGACTGAGATCGAGGATAAGATCGGCGCGCAACTCGATATCCTCGCGCCGAGTGACGAGGTTTACGGTTTGTTAAACGATGCAGATACCAGGGAAGGTTTTATCGAGTACCTGTTCGACTTGAATCCCAGCTTGGATCAGGTCTCAGGTGATGTGGCCCAGGCGTTTTTAGCTAAGCAATGGTTTGCCTACAACGCAGATGCACTGAAAGCGGGGCGAGAGCCGAGCAGGGGTAGGGTACCCGCCCAATCCAATGTTAGCGGCGAGGGCCCATCATCTCGCCCTGGAACGTACAGTTCCGGGGCGCCTTCGCACCTGGATCAACTCGCGTCGGCAATGCTTCCCGTACCAGAATAAAGGAGAAAAACTATGCCAGTATTGGGACTAAGAGGAACGGGCGATTTCTCAACCGATGAGAGGCCCAAAAATTATCGAGAACTTATCCTATTGCTGTTCCCTAACTCGCCGGTATCGATCACCGCTTTGCTCTCAAAGTTGAAGGTCGAAGCAACCGACGATCCAGAATTTACCATTTTTACCAAGGGCCTACCGACCCAAACAGCCAGCATTAGCGGGTCACACTCCGCAGCGATAACCACGCTCACCTTGAGCGGAACGAATCCCGGAAAAGTTTTTAGGAAGGGCCACACCATAATGAACGAGCGGTCGCTCGAAGTTATGTGGGTGACTTCGGACCCGTCCGGGAGTTTTGATTCGTTGAGCGTAGCCAGGGGCAAAGGATCCACGGCGGCAACGATGAACGATGCCGACGTAGTGAGAATCGTCGGATCGAGCCACCTGGAAGGTGCCAGTGTCCCAACGTCGATCACCTACGATCCCTCAACCACGCTGAACTACACGCAGATATTCAGAACGTCGCTCGACGTAACGGGAACGCAGAAGGCCACGCATATCCGTACCGGGAACGACTACCTGGAGCGGCAACGTGAGGCCCTGGAGCTTCACGCCATTGAAAGAGAGATGGCCTATATTTTCGGGACCGGAGTGGAGGACACTTCTGGAGTTCAACCGCAAAGAACAACCAAAGGATTCGTTTCCCTCGTCACAACCAATGTGACGGATTTCGCGGACGCAGTTGACATCGACACCTGGGAGACATTCTTGGAGGATTGTTTCGAGAACGGATCCAACGAGAAGCTGTTCCTGGCCGGTAACACGGCGATCACGGTTATCAACAAGATGGGCCGCATCCACGGCCAGATCGAGATGACCCCGCGCTCCGAGAGCTTCGGGATGCAGATGCAGACCTACATCACCCCGTATGGCACGTTGCAGATTAGGCAACACGCACTGTTCTCCAAGAGTGCCACGTTTAAGGATTGGGGGCTGTTAATTGACCAGAAATATTTGGTCGACAGGCCGCTAATAGGTAACGGCGAGAACCGGGACACCCATTACAGGGAGAACGTCCAGAGTCCTGGGGATGACCGCGTGACAGACGAGTGGCTTACCGAGATCGGGCTGGAGCTCGAGCATGAGACCGTCCATGGGGTTGCCAAGAATATGTCCGCCCTGGTGCCGTAATCTTCCAACCTGATGCCGGTGTTCAATCCGGTGTAGGCGATTAACTTCGGGGAAGGGCAGGTAGCTGCCCTTCCCCGGATGAAAGGAGCAGTGATGGCTTTAACTTTCACCAAACGAGCCAAGATGCCTCCCTTGCGTGGGGGCATGATGATGACCGTGTACGACATCACGTTCGACACGGCAGGGCCGACCTGGGCCGTTACCGCGGCAAATGTGGGGCTTCCTACAAACGGGACGCTTCTGGCGGTCATACCGGCTGGGGGAACTCCCGGTGGGTATGGGGTGTGGTGGGACCGCGCCAACGCGCTTCTTCGTGCATATGAGGAAGCTGACGGGGCGGCGGCTATGGGAGTTGCCGATGCCGGGGATCTGAACGGTACGATCATCACCTGTCTGTGTATCGGCTACGGAGGTTAGTGATGGCATTCAAGAAGAAGGTGGTTGATAGCGAGCAAGCAGACCCGGTTGAAGAGGTAGCGGAGATGGCCTTTGTCTGTAACAAGTACAAGGAGCTCAGGATCGGCAAAGACATCAAGTTCGAGAATGGCCTGTTCAAGACCACGAATCCGAATGTGATTGCCAAGATGAAAGAAAACGACGGGTGGTTGATGTTCATTCACCCGCGAGATTGAGGTCGTCAATGAATTTTGGGGATGGGGGTGTAGGGTAAATTCAAGGCAAAGTAGCCGCAAGCCCGTATCCGGTGCGACTGAGAAGGGCATTAGGCGGTTAGGTGTTATCTGGGATGCAAGGAGGAAACGATGTACGGACTAAAAGGAACGAGAGTCAGCCGGGCGGACGTTTCAATGTGTAAGGGAAAACCACACAACCGGGCGAGTAAAGGTCAAGGTGGCGGGGATAAGACCCCGGCAAAGATGGGGTTGAAGTATCCCAAGCGCGGGCATCAATCTGACGTTGACCACGCATTCGGACGCACGCGGTCCAAGTAACCAAGAAGGAGACAAAGATGAAACAACTCCGCGAGATAGGGATTGTCACGTTTTTTGTGGTGCTACTGAGCGGTTTGATTACCGGTACCCTTCTTATAGCTCAGACGAGCCTCCATGAGGTGCGCGGGGCATTGGACTTTGTGCAGTTCGATCCCCAGGTGAGGATCGCCGGGAACATGACCGTCGAAAAGAAAGACGGGACCGATCTGTTCGAGATGACCGACATTGGGGGATTCCACATCGTTGAAACGTCGGATGTGGCCGAGACCACGGACCTGAGTTCGGATGCCGAGGTTGCCCTTCTGACCTGTAACGATCAGTTCATCATCCAGTACAACAACGGGGGCGTACTTACCTACATGACGATTGACCTCGACGGCTCAGATACGAGTTGGGCGCAAAGCACAACCGCACCGACGGGTTGTAGCTTTAATCTGTGATCCGAAAAGAAGGTCACGGGTATAGGCTCTATTCGACCTCGAAACCTGGCCGGGCTTTGGGCCCGGTCAGGTTATCCAAGGAAGAAGTAGGGCGGAAAGATGAGAAGCGAGTGCAGTTCTTTAAGAACCTTGGGCACTCGAAAGGCGGACCCGGTAGTTTGAAGGCCAAGTTTCCCAAGAAAAGCCTCCTCAACTAATGTGGCAAACACTACACTCACACTCCTACAAGCGGCAATGGGAAATTGGTTGGGTGATGTTAATACCACCCGGCTACCCGACGCTATCCGCCTCGATTGCATCAACGCGGCAGTCCGGTTCTTCCTTCGCCAGTACGATCTGAGGTACGGCGAGATAACTGACACCTTCGCCACCGTTGCCTCCACATACGATTACAGCGTCCCTACCGGCTGGTTACGACCCCATACCCTTTGGTACACCCATCCTACTAATAGCTCCACGGTAGTCCTGATTTACCGCGAGAAGGAAGCCTTCGACATTCTGTTCCCCGACCCCAGCAAAGAGGGCGTACCAACCTACTATACGGTGTGGGGTGCCAATATCCGGTTGGGAAAGACCCCGGATCAGGTTGTTACCCTCAATCGAAATTACTACGGGCTGCTCACCGACCTGGCCTCTGCCAGTGACACCAATGTGTTTACCGAAGATGCCTGGGAGGCGATCCTGTTCAAGGCCCTGGAGATCGCTTGTGAAGGTTACGGGATCAACGACAGGCGTTTGCCCCAATGGAAGATGCTTGCTCGTCAGTGGGGGGAGCAGTTGGTTACTTCTCATGCCCGTGCGAGGACGAGCGGGAGAAAGGCCCAGAGTTCGGAACCGGGATGAGATCACAAATAATTATGGCAATGCTCTTGGCTTGGTTCCTGTTCTCCATAGAGGAAGGAAAAGAGTACGTTCTCAAAATCCCATTCAACAGGCTGGAATGTGAGTTCAGTAAGGACTTCCACCAACGGTATATCCCGTGGAATTGGTATGAATGCATTAATTTAGGTCTCGGAATCACCAAGGAGGAGGAGACATACCGAGCACTCCAAGGGTTAATTGCGGATGGCGTACAAGACGCTAAAGGCGGGAGGGAAGGATCAAAATGATTTTCCCCCCTCTCGCTATTGCCAGCTTGCTCCTGTTCTACACCGGGATCGTGAATGGGTATGAGTTACCTAAACTTCTGTTTGTCGGGCTGCTTGTAATCTTCGGACTTGGTTACCTGCTAGAATCCAAAAAAGTTTCTCTCCCGTGCCAGTATCCGATTGCCTTGTTCTTCGCGGGGTCCGTACTGTCGGCCTGGGGGGCGCTGAACCACTACGAGCTGGTGTTGGCGTTGTCCTTGGATCTGATGGGGATCTCCCTTTTCTGGATAATCGTCAACGCGGTCAAACCCATGGCCATGGAGGGAATCCTGTGGGGTCTGTCGATGATTGGGGCAACCATAGCCCTGTTCTTCATATTCCTACCCGGCGATCAGGGATCGATTGGCAACTCCGCACTGGCGGGTATCTTCATGGTGCCGCTTATTCCCATCGCGGTTTACCTGGCACCGTGGGGGTTGATCCCCGCCGCGATAATCGGAGCCGGGATTTACGTCACGAACTCCCATGCGGCGTTCCTTGGTGGCCTAGTGATCGTGGCCGTGGTGATCTGGCGAAACGCGGCGGTGTGTCCCAAGACGCTTGCCATCATTCCAACCGTGATCGCCTCCCTGCTTATCTTGAAGATGGGGATCGGCGCGGACACTTCCATACGGTACCGGCTTGATTGGTGGAGAAACAGCGCCTACATGGTTGCCGACCATCCGGTGTTCGGTATAGGGCGCGGCAACTATGTCGTGGTTTATCCTCAGTATGCCATCCTGGGGGACCGGGTGATGC
>Ga0209434_1000443_pt1 | contig 20012 bp, 23 predicted proteins | sample ETNvirnome_2_300_FD_184068 | JGI IMG/M metagenome (GOLD analysis project Ga0209434, IMG submission 184068) | Marine viral communities from the Pacific Ocean - ETNP_2_300 (SPAdes) (version 2) | ecosystem: Environmental > Aquatic > Marine > Oceanic | place: Pacific Ocean | collected 2013-06-22
AATGACAGCAGAAGGTGATCATCTGATCCTTGAGAAGATTGATTATGAAGAAGAGAAGGTATCTCAGGGTGGAATTATTTACAAAGTAAAAGACTCTATTGATGGGTCGTTTTGTGAAGCGAAGATTATATCAATGGGATGTGGACTTCCTATATCTAATGGAGATATTCCAGAGGTATCATATGAAGAGGGCGATGTTATTGTTTATGATGCAAGATCTCGTATCGGTATTCATAAAGAGTATGATATCATCAGGAGAGAACATGTAATAGCGGTGATGAAGTGAAACTTTTTGATTACTTAAATGCAATAAACTACACTAAGGAACAAATCATATTAGGCGATGAACTGGCAGAAAAGGAATATGTCCCATTTGTGGTGAATAGATGTTTATCTTATTTTATAGACACAATAATACATTCAAATCAGATGAACCAGTTTCCATTTCTTGATAAAAATATGCAGTTTGATTATCACCTGAACGTGATACGAAAAAGGAAGAGATACAGTAAGTGGTTAAAAAACGAAACAGAGGATGGGTTTGATGTGGTGAAGGAATATTATGGTTATTCAAATTCAAAAACAAAAGAAATAATAGACTTACTGACAAGAGATGATATTTTAGAAATGAAGCAATATTTATCTGGTGGGGGCATAAAGAAGTAAAATCATATATAGTGTGTATAAAATGATGAAGGAATATTTATTATGTGTGTGGAACAAGATGATATTTTTGAGGGGTTGGGAATAGAAATAACTATTGACATGCGTGATGACTTTCTTAAAATTAAAGAAACTCTTACCCGAATAGGTCTTTCTTCTAGAAAAGAAAACAAATTATATCAATCGTGTCATATACTTCACAAAAGAGGAAGATATGCTATTATGCATTTTAAGGAATTGTTTGAGTTGGATGGATTAGAGTCTGACATTTCGGAAAGTGATATTGGTAGAAGAAACACAATTGCGACTCTATTAGAAGAGTGGGGTTTATTAAAAATTGCAGACACGCTAGAAGATGATGACCCCAAAGTTAGTGTCAAGCAGATAAAAATTTTACCTTATAAAGATAAAGATGATTGGGAGTTGATACCAAAGTATCACATTGGCAATGGATAACGTGTGGATTTTTTATTATGAAAATAAAAATAATTAGTTTCTATAGTGACATAGAAGGCACGACCTACTATAGCGATCATGCAAAACGATTGAAGCAAGAATGCGAGTCGTTGAGTATTCCTCATGATATTCGTGAAAAGGAGTCGTTAGGATCATATCAAGCAAATTGTCTCAGTAAACCTGCTTATATCCTAGAAAGACTAGAAGAGTATAACGAACCCCTAGTGTGGATGGATATAGATAGTAGAATTCATAAGACGTTAGACATATTTGATACATTTGATGAATCGGTTGATGTGGTGTTTGCTACTGCAAACGGAGAAATTTCAGGAATGAAGGCTTCTCCTTTATACTTCGGAAATACGTCAGAAGCAAAAAGATTTATTGAAACTTGGATACACTTAGGAAAGGATATACTTGAGAACAATAAAGGAGTATTTGATCACGAACCTTTGTTTGCTCTGATTCCTGCATTTGCTAATAATATGAATATAAAGTTTGTTGGTCCTGATTATTGCGTTTGGCCAGGACACACAAATGAAAATACTTACATTACAATGGGACTTGCAGATGTAGAGTCAAAGAAAGAATCTTTGAGAAAACTTGGTATGGATGAAGAGATGATTGAATGGCAGTCAACGGGAGATAAAATATGAAGTGGGAAATTTATGGTATGCCTTTTTCACCCCACCAGTCTTCATGTTCCAATATGAAACCCAGGTTGTTTTCTTGGGAAGATGTTCAGGGTGATGTTGAATTGTGGATTGATGGTGAGATTGAAGTCGGAATGGAAACAGAGAGAAGAAGAGCAAAGAAGTGCGCATGGTTGTGTGAGTCTCGCTCTATCGTTCCGTTCTTTTCAAAATTATATACTACGGACGAAGAAGGAAACTTTAAGGTGGATGGTATAACTCCAGCATTGCAAAAAATGATAAATGCATATGATGTAATTTTTACATGCGACAAGGAGTTAGTAGAACTTCATGATAAGATTCAGTTTTGTTTTGCTGGTAGCACTTTACCTTGGATTCATAAAGAAAAATGGGGCATACACTATAAGGAAGGTGGTCCCATGAATTCTTTTATATCCTCAAACAAGAACATGTGTAAAGGTCATCAAATGAGGCATGATTTATACGAAAGAATAAAAGAAGAATGTGGTCCACCTTCAATAGTTGAATATAAGGAGAAATATACTTTATCTGTCGGAGATATTGAAAATATAGAACCACCAGTACACATTTTTGGTTCGATTACAAACGCTTCCTTTGGTAAGAATAAGGGATGTCATCTCAAAGATGGAAGTGATGTTTGGCACGATAAGTCTGAAGGGCTAATACCATACATGTATTCTATTGTGTTGGAAAATGATAAATATCCTTCTTATTTTACAGAAAAACTGACAGATTGTTTTGTTACAGGAACAATTCCCATCTATAGGGGCGCACCCGATATTGGTGATTATTTTGATACGAGTGGCATGATAATTGTAGATAGTATAGATGATATTATGAATGTTTTGAGAGAATTAAACGATAAAGGTACATGGCGTAACCACTATCTTACACATAAACATATTGCGATGAAGAATTTCCACAAGGCTACTTTTCTAGATTCTCCAGATGATATGCTCTACAGAAAAATAATAACAGAATGAAGTACATTACATTTACAACTAAAGGTTCACTTAAATTATGTGAGAATTTTATTCTTAGCACAAGAAATGTGGGAATAGAAGAAAATGTAATTGTATATTGTTTAGATAAAGAATCGCAAGACATAATACAGAACAAGTACCAATGTGAAACTAAATATTTTGATGTGTCTGTTGGAGATAATTTTCATGAATATGGAAGAAATGAATTTAGGCGAGTGACTGAGGCTAAGATACAAATCATACTAAGAGAATTACAAGAAAGAGAGTCGTTAATTTATACTGACTGTGATGTTGTTTTTTGCAAAGATCCTACGGGAGACATCCTCAATATTGACAAGAACCTCAAAGAAAATAATGACCGAGATATTGACATATATTTCGCTTCTGATGCTCCATTTATGGAAATATGTACAGGTTTTATGTTCATAAAGAATAGAAAGTGTGTTCATGAAATGTTTAAGAAATTCTTTGAAATGAGTTATCAATATGGTAAAATGGGGAGTGAATGTATGTACGATCAAGAAATTACAAATAAAATTCTAAAGGAAAATGTGCTAGACAACAACATACAAGCAGCAATTTATCCGGTAGAGTTTGTCAAGAACGGACATTTATATTGGAATGAACCTGAAACTAGAACAGGAAACGAAGTAGTTGTTCATGTTAATTTCACTATTGGTAGAGAACACAAAATCAGTAGATTAAAAGAAGCAAACCTTTGGTATGAGTAGAAGGAATATCACAACCATGAGTAAAATACCCGCAAAATGTTTACATGCACACTATCTTTTTGAGGATGGAGTTTTGGAATTTGATGAACCTGTTGAAATTCATGTTTGTCGTTTTGGTCCAAATATGCAAAAAATTTATACAGAAACGGTTCCAAGTTATCCAAAATATCAAGTTCATTTTGAAGAACCTTCGGCATTTAAAGTTTATGTTAATTCCAATGAGGCATACCATTCTCCAAATAGAGAAAATATTGATGCTGTAATTGCTAATCATAGGCAATATGATTTAATTCTCACATCAGATAAATCCATCATAAGTCAATGTTCAAATGCAATGGCGTTTCCTTACGGTACAACTTGGTTAAACAAGGGACATATTAATCATGTTGACGGTCTTGGCGTTTTTGATGAAGATGCAGTAAAGAGTTTGTGGTCGAACAAGAAGTATGAGTTGAGTTTTTTATGCACCAGTCACTATCGAACATTAGATGGTTATGAATTAAGAAAACATTTATGGATACACAAAGATTGGTTGAAGATACCATTGAGGTTTTATGGAAGCACTAGAATGCCAATTCCCGATGGTGAAGTTGAGATGTTACCAGAAGATAACAAGAAGCATTTATTTGGTAGTCAATTTAGTGTTGCAATTGAAAACTGTTCCGTTGATGACTACTTTACTGAAAAACTTATTGATTGTTTTATTACAAAAACGGTTCCTGTGTATTTTGGATGTCCTAACATTGGTGATTATTTTGATACGAGAGGAATGATAATCACAGATAATGGAGACATCCAAGAGTTGATTACTAAAATTAACTCAACAATAACATCCGAAACTTATAACAAAATGCTTCCGTATATAGAGGAGAATTACAACAGATCTTTAGAATATGCAAGAAGTTTTGCAGAAAGAGTCAAGGAAAGGATTGAGGTTGCAGTAAAAAAAAGGAAAGAGAATAAAAAGTTGTTGACAATTGGTATTCTGACATTAGATGATGAAGAAAGAAAAGTACTTCTTAATAGGCTTCTTTCGTTTTTGAATATGCATATGACCGATGAAAACAGACAGAAAATTGAAATTATAATAAATGTTGATGGTGGAGAAAAATCAGTCGGACAAAAACGGAATGAGGTGCTGGATAGGGCTTCTGGTAACTATGTTTGTTTTATAGATGATGATGATTTGGTAGATGAAGATTATACTAATGTTATAATCAAAACAATAGAAGAGAATGATGATTTAGATTGCATTGGTTTTTCTGGTATGTATTATGTTGATGGAAATCAGACGATGGTGTTTAAACATGCAAATAAATATGGCGGACACTATAAAGATGGGTTTGGTGTACAACACCGACCAGTGAATCATCTCAATCCAGTACGAACAGAATATGCAAAAAAGATTCGGTTTCCAGAAAAAGATTTTGGAGAAGATAGCGATTATTGTGATCGGTTACTAAGTTCAGGTTTGTTGAAAAACGAAGTTGTAATTACTGATAAGATAATGTATCATTATCTTTGGAGCCAAGAAGCGTCAAGGACACACACATGAAAAAGGTAATCAGTTTTAGTATATGGGGCGATAACCCGTTTTATAATGTTGGTGCGATCAGAAATGCTGAAGTAGCCAAACGTCTATATCCTGATTGGACCTGTCGCTATTATATTGGAAGCACTACACCAAAAGATATCATAGAACATTTGCAATCGTTTGATAATACTGAATTAATATTCATGAATATAGACGAAGGTTGGAATGGAATGTTTTGGAGATTTTATCCCATATCCGACCCCGATGTAGATATAATGGTGTCCCGAGATGTCGATTGCCGTCTTACTGAACGGGAAGCAGCAGCAGTAGAGGAATGGTTAGAGAGTGAAAAAATCCTTCATATAATGAGGGACCACCCAATGCACAGTGAACCAATAATGGGCGGTATGTGGGGATGCAAAACCAAAGAACTTTTCACAGAAATAGTGAAAGGAGTTTACAAACCACATGAACACGAAGGCATAGTGATGCCCGAAAACATAAAAGATGTCATTCGGGATTGGGTTGGTGTTGAGAGAATTAAAACTGAAAGAGGAATTCCCGACTCAATATCATTAGATGTGTATGATAATCACGGCATTGATCAAAAATTTCTGAGGGGTGTTGTTTATCGCATTGGCGCACCGGATGATGCCTTCATTCATGATTCTTTTCCTCACTACAACAATTGGTCCGGCAGAATGGATTGGATGGGACGAACTCACAAAAAAGAAAACAACACTGGGTTTCCAACACAAAGAAAGAATTCGGATGATTTTGTGGGTCAGATATATTTTGAAGACGAAACAACAAACAAAGAATCATCTGATTATCTTGAAATGAAAGATAATTTTATATATCAGGACGATGAAAATGAAAAAGGTGATTAGTTTTAGTATTTGGGGCAACTCACTACATTATGTGTTGGGAGCCATATTGAATGCTGATATTGCAGAAAAGGAATGGCAAGATTGGATCTGTCGTTTTTACATTTCACCAAATGTTCCAAAGGAAGCAATAGATGAATTGCGAAAAAGAGACAACGTAGAAGTTGTAGAGATGGAACAAGACGAGTCTTGGAACGGTATGTTTTGGAGATTCTTTGCTGCATCAGACCCAGATGTTGATGTTGCAATATTCAGAGATACAGATTCAAGATTAAATGTTCGGGACAAGGCAGCAGTTGATGAATGGTTAGAGAGCGATAAAGATGTTCATATAATTAGAGATATGTGTCAACATGGTTGGGTAATTTGTGGTGGTGCGTGGGGAGTAAGAGGCGATGTATTAAAAAACATAAAACATAAAATTGAAAATTTTGAAATTAAAAAACAAGAAAGATTTAATAAACATGGCATAGACCAAATGTTTTTACAATATGAAATATATTCAAATTTAATTGATAGGATATATGTACACGATGAATGGTTTCCCCACCAATTCCCCCACGAAGAAAAACATTCAATGCCTATCCCAAGACTCAGAGGAGAAGGTTGGTGGCATAAAGAAATTCCAGAATGGCATTGCGGGTTTGAATTTGAAAAGGGTGATGGTCATTGGTTTAGAGATGAAACATGTAAAAACCCAGAATGCTGTCTTCCATGTCCGGGGTGTGGCGAGTACCATGATAATGAATTTGTGGGTAAACAAGTTTATGTAAACAAAGATAATATTAAAAAATACGAACATTTACAGAAGGTGTTAAAATGAATATATTAATAACAGGTGGGACAGGGTTTTTAGGAAGACACATCATCGGCAAGTGCGTTGATAACGGATACAATGTAGTAAGTCTATCTCACTCCGAAGCAAGGGAGAAAGAAGTACAGTTAAAATATCCTGGTGTTTCTTTTTATTCCGCAGACATATCACACAATAAAGATATTATAGATTCTGTTGTTAAGAAACATGATGTAGATTATATTATTCACGCAGCCGCCATGAAATATATTGGAATATGTGAAAATAATCCAACTAGAACAGTTCAGGTAAACATTGATGGAAGCAGAAACATCATTGATGTGGCAAAAAGTAATAATGTTAAGAATGTGGTTGCAGTAAGCACAGATAAAGCAATTAATCCCACTAGTGTTTACGGCTCTTCTAAATTTCTTATGGAAAAATTGATGTTAGAAAACAACTTTTCTGTGATTCAAGGAGTTAATTTCTTTTTCTCGACTGGAAGTGTTTTAGACCTCTGGGAGAATTTTAAAAATGAAGGAAAAGAGATCGGTGTAAATGTAGAAGATACCATTCGTTATTTTGTGAATGCAAACGATGTTGCAGATAAAATTTTAGAAAATTTAGACACCCACGGTTCGTATCTTTCGTTGGATGAGTGCTATAGGGTGAGTTTACATGATTTAGCAAAGGCTTTTTGTGAATACAACAATTACCATAAAACTAAAGATTATGTTTCAATTTCTGCTGAAAAAACAATCGAAGAAATACCCGAAAATGTTTCAATTATCAATGCAGATGTTAATATGATAAAGTCTCTATTAAGCGAACACTATTCAGGAGAAGTCGCAGTATGAAAATTGATAAAGTCATAATGTCGTGTAACGACAATCCTTTTTATTCGGATTATTGGCCAGCGGTTTCTAGAGTGTGGAAAGAAAAGATTGGCATTGAGCCGGTTTTAGTTTATCTTGGTGATGCGTCTAAACTTTCTAACGAATATGGAACAGTTGTTGAGTTAGAAAAACTAGACAATGTTCCCATCCACACGCAAGCACAATGGGCAAGATATTGGTATACACAGTTTGAACCAGATACGATGTGGCTAATTTCAGATATTGATATGATGCCATTGTCCAAACAATATTTTGTTGATTCCGTGGAACCCATTTCGAGAGAAATTGAACCATTAATTCACTACAACACCAATGCAGAATTTAATCCACAAACAGGAGTTTGGAATACTGCTGGCGAAGCATCGGAGGGCGGAGTATGCATTCCAACATGTTATAGTGCAGGTAGCGGCAAATTAAGAAAAGAAACTTTAAATTTAATTCCTTCATTTAAAGAATCGATTGAAAATTTGAAATGGAAAGAAAATAATTATGATCATGCTCCAGAAGGTATTAATTGCCCCCATTGGTATGCAGAAGAATCTTACCAAGAAGCCAAACTCAAAAAGTGGATTGCAAAACATCCAGACAGATTCTTTACTGTGAGGAGACCTGGCGGATTTTGCAGTAATAGATTGGATAGAGGACATGGGGATTTTCCTCCGTGGGACGAAAGTGCTTTATTGATGGGATGGTATATGGATTTTCATATGCCTAGGCCGTGGTCTAAATTTGGTAAACAAATTCAAGAAGTGGCGGATGTAATTTTATCTCCCACAAGAGTGTGATTATTTATGAAGGTAGGATTTACAGCAGGCAACTTTGATTTACTCCATCCGGGGTACATCTATACCTTTGAGGAAGCAAAGAGGCACTGCGATAAGTTCATTGTGTTTCTTCAGAAAGATCCATCAGAGAGCAGGTATAGCAAATACAAGCCGGTTATATCATACTACGAAAGATACAAAACTCTCATGTCGATCAAATACGTTGATGAGGTGTACACATACTGCACTGAAGAAGAACTGTATGAGTTGATTAAATTTTTCAAGCCTGATATTAGAATTTTGGGTGAGGACTACATTGGTAAATCTTTCACGGGAGATGATTTGCCCCCAAGGGTGATATACACAACTCGATGTCATGAATGGTCAACGACAAAACTCAAAGATTTGATCACCATTCAAACTATCAAACAAAACCCAGACATTGTGGAGAAAGCATCAAAGTGAAAAGCGTAATGATCACAGGATGCGCAGGTTTCATAGGTAGTCATGTTGTTGAAGAATTTTTATCGGCAGAATATAAAGTTGTTGGTATTGATAGTTTAACTTATGCTGGTAAAAAAGATAATATGTCCGATTTCTTTCAGAACCCTGACTTTCTTTTTCAGAAAAAAGATATAAATGATTTCTATGACATTAAAGAGATTGTTAAAGAACACGACATAAAATGGATTGTTAACTTGGCAGCAGAAACTCATGTTGACAACTCTATCAAAGATGATGAAAAATTTATAATAACTAATATAATTGGCACTAGGTCTTTATTAAAGGTGTGTAGGGATACTGGAACAAAACTTTTACATTTTTCAACGGATGAAGTATATGGTGTAGCAAATAAAACTGCGTTTACAGAGGAAAGTCATCTTAGTCCTCGTAATCCATATTCAGCAACAAAGGCATCTGCGGATCATATAATTAAAGCATACGCAAACACATATGGAACGAAATCAATTATTGTTAGACCTTCTAATAATTTTGGACCCAGGCAACACAGTGAAAAGTTTTTGCCAACTATCATTAACAAATTAAAAACTGATGAAAAGGTTCCGATATACGGTGATGGTAAACAAATAAGAGAATGGACCTATGTCAAAGATACTGCGAAAGCAACGAGATTTATTTTAGAACATTCTTCGGTTGGTGAAATTTATAATATTAGTTCTGGATTTTATTTAAAAAATATTGACTTAGTTAAAAAAGTATGCGATAATATCGGCTTAGACGTTAAAGGGTGTGTGAGATTTGTTGAAGATAGACCAGGACATGATTTTAAATATTCAATTACTTCTGATAAATTAAACACCCTTGGGTTTAAAATAGAAAATAATTTTGAGAAGAATTTGAAAGAAACATTTATGCACAGTGGGGCGAAGGAATGAAAATATTATTATTGGGGGGGTCTGGTAATCTCGGCGGACAGATTAAATTAAAATTGTCTAGAAGAAATATAAAGTTTAATTCTCCCGACAAAAAAGAATGTAACGTAAAACGGTTAGGTACAATTGAAAATTATATACGGGACGTAGATGTTGTTATACATGCCGCAGGGTTTATAAATTTATTAGATGCAGAGAATCACCCAGAAGAGTGTATTGATATAAATGTTTTGGGCACCCATAATGTTGTGAAGATGTGTAGGTTTTATCAAAAAAGGTTAGTATATATTTCAACAGACACTGTATTTTCTGGCGACAATCCTCCATACACCATAAACAGTGGAGTGAATCCTAAGAATGTTTATGGTATGACAAAGGCGTGTGGTGAATTGTTGGTCAAGACTTTAAAAAATTATTTAATCATTAGATCACCGTTCATTCGAGATATAACATTTAATCACAATAAAGCATTTTCTAACCAATATACAAGTCGTCAATATGTAGATGAAGTTGTTGATGATATTATAAACGCATCAATATCTGAAGATGTTGGTGTGAAGCACATTGTAGGGAAATATCAAACCGTGTTGGAATTGGCAAGGGAAACAAAAAGTGAAATTGAAGGTATTGAAATACCAGATGATATTAAAAGTATATTACCACTAAGATTGGAATTAATATGAAAGACGTAGTTTTTACATCGTGTGCATTTGGGCCTTTATATAGTAGACAACAGGACAGACTGAAGCGGTCTATTCAGGATTTATATCCTGATGCTAATATACGATTTTGGAAATCAGTTAAAACACATACTGAATTAACACCGGGTGAGTGGCCTCCAGGTTCAAAGACACACATGGATTCAATGTATGGATTTAAAGTACATTGTGTGAATAATTGTCTTCAAGATGGATTTAAGAAAATCATTTTTTTGGACCCTGCGGTCGTGCTTGCACCAGGATTAGAACAGATATTAGAAAATTTAAGTATAAATGGTGTAATGGCAGGAAAAGATGATACCATGCTCCAGGGACACATTAGTAAATCTTGTCTCGAATGGCTAGGTAAAACAAAAGAAGACATTAAACACTTGACGCTTGTGGGTGGGTCTGTATATCTTTTTGATTTCAATCATCCGATAACATATCCTTTCTTTCGTTATTGGTTCAAGATGGAAGCAGAAGGAGTGTTTGGATCCCAACATGAATGTACATGGAACGGTGGAGAGCATGGAACATGGAATGATCATCGAATGGATGAAACTTGTTTTTCTCTTTGTTTAGATAAGTTTGGACTTAAACCATCACCAGGTATGAGTTCAGATCATACTAATATTGGCACACAAATTGGTAACGAAAACTCTGTATTTCATAAATTTCATTTCAACGAATATCGAACAATCCACGAACACACAATAAGAGAGGCAATACCACCCAATTCAAATATTCTCGATTTAGGTTGTAGAAATTTTGGATTTACGAACTACTTGAGAAGTAAGGGACACAGTGTATATCCGGTTGATATAGGTTCTCCTAATGAACCAGGTCTTATCAATTGTGATGAAAACGCTAAAGAGCATGAAATAGTTCCTGGCCAAGATTATTATAGAATTGCAATATCAGATAAAGATGGAAGGTGTGCGGTGGCACGAAACCACGACCCAAATGCTACACACATAATGGAAGGTGATGAGATACCAATGATGACGGTGGAAAGTTTCAGTAAACATGTCGGAGTACAGGAATGGGACATTATTAAAATGGACATAGAGGGACAAGAATTGGACATTCTTATGAATTCTAAACATCCAATCGCACATCAAATATCAGTTGAATTTCATACACACTGCACACCACAAACAAAAGAAACAATAGATGCGTGTTTAGATCACCTTCAACAATGGTATTATATCGATAATGTTAATTGGGTTTCCGAACATGGATGCTCAGAAAATTATTGGGATATTTTGTTAATAAATAAATCCATATATTCTTCAAAAAAGAGTAGCGTTGTCAACTATATGTGGGAAAATAATGATATTAGTAAATGTGTTTAGGTGTATAAAAAATTAGTAGGAGAAAAACAATGCTTGTTGATATTGTAAAATGGATTAAAAAATATAGCGAAGATAACGGAATTGAAACTCTAGTTATAGGTGTTTCTGGTGGAATAGATTCAGCAGTGACATCCACTCTCTGTGCATTAACTAAAATGAGAGTTATTGCTATTAACATGCCTATTCACCAAGACAAGGTTTTAGATTCTCGTTCGGACAAACATATAAATTGGCTTTTATCAAATTATTCTAATGTAGAATCAAATAAAATAGATCTAACAGAATCATTTGATAGTTTTTCTAGTGTATTTTCGGACAGCAATAAAGACAGTCTTTCATTGGCTAATTCCCGAGCAAGATTGCGAATGATGGCTTTATATCAAATTGCCTCGACAAATAAAGGAATTGTTGTTGGTACTGGAAACAAAGTAGAAGATTTTGGGGTAGGCTTTTATACAAAATATGGTGACGGTGGTGTGGATATTAGCCCAATTGCAGATTTAATGAAAACTGAAGTTTGGGATTTAGCAAAAGAAATTGGAATCATACAAGAGATTATTGATGCACCACCCACCGATGGTTTGTGGAACGATGGAAGAACAGACGAGGAACAACTTGGTGCCCCGTACGCCGAAATTGAAAAGGCAATGATTTATGCCGAGGAAAATAATTTAAGTGAATTTTCTCCCACCGGAGACGAAAAGTTTGATTCTGTTTTGAATACATATTTCTATCACAGAAATAAAAATCTTCACAAGATGAAGACAATACCAATTTATTATAAGGACAGTGAACATGTTATGTACAGTAATGATTCCCACTAGGGGAAGAAGTCAACATCTTGAAAACTTAATTCAAAATATTTTCAACTCTGTGTCAGACACAAATAATATTGAAATTGTGTTTCGATGCGATGATGATGATACGGAAACCATTAATTTTCTAAAAGAAAAGGTTTCAGATTCAGATAAGGTTCGTATGATTGTAGGGCCCAGAGGGATTGGTTATTCAGAACTTCATGTTTTCTATAATCAGATTTGTGAGTCATCTGATGCTGAGTGGTTCTTTCTATTCAACGATGATGCAACACTAAACAAAACAGATTGGGATGTACCTCTTGCAGAAATTAAAGATGTAGTCGTCTTACAACCAATGACCACAAACGGCAGAGGTTGGCAAGAAGGAAACATTTTTCCAATTATGCATAGAAAGATATATGAAACATTAGGACATTTTAGTGTTTGTAACATGAATGATTGTTATGTTTCAAACGTAGCAAATAGAGTTGACCTTGAAAAAAGAATTGATTTTATAGAGGTTGTTCACATAAGAGATGCTTGGCATGATCAAACTGCTCAAGAGAGTGCATTGTTTCAAGCAAAACAATTTCAATCTTTTAGTGATTGTATGAAAGAAAATTTACCAATTGATGTAGAGAAATTAAGAAATTCAGATTTGGTGAGTCAAATTTTACCAGATTCTTATATATTAAATCCGGGTCATCCAGGATTGAAACCAACAGAACCTTAAAGGAGATAAAAAATGAAAATAGGATTTATGGGATTAGGAAAATTAGGTTTGCCGTGTGCTTTGGCAATCGATGAAAAGGGACATGAAGTTTATGGTTATGATATTAATTCTAATGTAAAAACCATTCTAGAAACAAAGAAACTTCCATATAGAGAGGAAGGCGCACCAGAACTTTTACAAAATCATAATATCAACTTTTGTGATGTAGAAAATATGGTAAAGAATTCGGATATTATCTTTGTTCCAATTCAAACTCCACACGACCCTTACTTTGAAGGAACAACTAGACTTCCAGACGAACGAGTAGATTTTGATTACACTTATCTCAAGTCTGGACTTAAAACTTTATCAGATGAAATTGATAAGCAAGGTAACGAAAAGATTGTAATCATCATTTCTACAGTCTTACCAGGCACCACACGAAGAGAAATTAAACCAATTCTTAGTGATCGAATTAAGTTGTGTTATAATCCATTCTTCATTGCGATGGGAACGACTATTAATGATTTTGTAAAACCTGAATTTGTCCTCTTTGGTGTGGATGATAAGGGTGCGTATGAAGCCGCAAAAGAATTTTATGCGACAATTCATGATAGACCAGTTTATGAATGTACTATTGAAGAAGCAGAAATGATTAAGGTTTCATATAACACTTACATTACTATGAAAATCAATCTTGCAAATGTTATCATGGAAGCGGCTCACAAGTTAGATAATGTGAATTGTGATAATGTTATGCGTGGTATGTTCCTTGCTAACGAAAGACTCATTAGTACCAAGTATCTTCTTGGTGGAATGGGAGATGGTGGTGGGTGCCATCCAAGAGATAACATTGCACTGTCATGGATGGCACAAGAATTAGATTTGAGTTACGATTGGTATGAAAATTTGATGATTTGTAGAGAACATCAAACAGAATGGCTATCAGACTTAATTTTAGAAAAAGTTGAAGAGACTGGTCTGAATCCAATTATTCTCGGAAAGTGTTTCAAGAAAGAAACAAATCTTACTGTAGGAAGCCCTGCTATTCTTCTTCATAACATTTTACTAGAGAGCATTTCCACGGTAACAATGTTTGACCCTTGGGTTGATGAGGGCGAACCACCACTAGAAAACTCAGCAGTTTTCTTTATTGGGACTAATCACGATAAGTTTTTAGAATACAAGTTTCCCGAAGGTTCTGTTGTAATTGATCCTTGGAGAATGATGCCCGAACAAGATGGAATAGAATATATCTTTGTTGGAGACAGCACAAGAAAAGCGTATGCTAGTATCTAATATATCTGATAAACTAAGACCAGAACCATCGTACCCAACATATCCCCCATACCACAGGGGGAAGTATTTAGAAGAATATTTCTTTGACTTTTATCAGAGAAACGTGGATAGATTCGAAAATCTACGACGGAAGTACATTCCTATTTTCTGGACAAATTGCTATGTGAATGGAGTTCAGGAAGGTTGGGGTGAAAAAGTTTCCATGACGGACATACAAAGAGAAATCAATAACTATTGCAACCCAAAACTGCCTCTCACGGATTCTTATTTTACGGTTTGTCAACACGATGATGCTCCAATGAACCCATTACCACAAAATACTATTGTGTTTTCTGCTGGTGGGAATGTGACTGGACCTACGGTTGTTCCTATTCCTTTAATATGCGGTCCTCTGGCGAAATTAGACAGGAGAGATAATAAATATCTTGCATCTTTTGTTGGTTCTACCACACACAATATCAGAAATAAAATGATAGAACACATGAAAGATAAAGATGATATATATCTTTCAACGAAAGGGTGGGACCAAAATATTCACATAGATCAATTTACTGACTTTATTAATTCGTCATTGGAAAGTAAATTTGTTCTTTGTCCCAGAGGATATGGGGCATCTAGTTTTAGGTTATACGAAGCAATGCAACTTGGAGCGATTCCCGTATATATTAGCGATAGGTTTTGGCTTCCCTTCACATACGAATTAAATTGGAATGAGTTTTGTGTACCGATCACAGAAGATAATATTGAAAATCTTTACGAGATTTTAGAATCCATAGATGATGAAACATATCAGAAGATGACAAAGAAGATAGAAGAAGTTTACACAAATTACTTTACATTGGAGGGAACATGTAATAAAATACTACAGAGGCTAGAATGGGAGTACAACACATGAAATGTTTGGTAACAGGTGGAGCGGGTTTTATAGGCAGCAATTTAATTGAAGAACTTTTGAAAAATAAATATAAAGTTGTTTGTTTAGATATTAATAAAGATGGCTATTGGAACGAAGAAGCAGAAAATCATGTAGGTGATGTTTGCGATTTATCTACAACAGGTTCTATAATGAAAGATGTTGATTATGTTTTTCATATGGCTGCCGATGTTAAAATAGGAGAATGTGTAGAAAACCCCATACATTGTTATCAGAATAATGTAGTAGGAACTGCCGTTGCTCTTCAAGCAGCCAGATTAAACAATGTAAAGAAGTTTATATTTTCTTCCACTTCTGCAATTTATAAGTCAGGTTGGAGAATTTTTATAGAAGGTGGACCAGAAGAACCCCTGAATCCATATTCTTCTTCTAAAAAATGTGGTGAGGATATGTGTAAGATATACTCTAGTTTATATGGACTGAATACAATATCTTTAAGATATTTTAATGTATATGGTCCTAGGCAACACACAGAAGGTCAATATTCTCCTGTCTTGGGGATATTTATCAGACAGAGAGATGAAAAAAAACCATTAACTATTGTAGGAGATGGCGAACAAACAAGAGATTTTGTTCATGTTAGAGATATTGCAAAGGCAAACATATCTGCGGCAGAAAAATGTGACACCACAGGAGAGTATTATAATGTCGGAACAGGTCAAGAATATTCTGTTCAAGAAATAGCAGATATGATTTGTCCAATACAGACATACATAAACCAAAGGCCAGGTGAAATTAAATATTCTTGTGCAAATATTTTAAAAATTAAGAATGATTTTGGTTGGGAACCTAGTATAGAATTGAAAAATTGGTTGGAACAATCACAGAAGGTAATAAATTATGAAAAAGAAAACGCCAAAAGATAAAACAATCACACTCTGTATGATTGTAAAGAATGAAACTCACATTGTTAAAGAGTGCTTGGAGTCAATGCTCCCATACATTGACCGGTATGATATCACCGACACGGGTTCTACTGATGGAACCCCAGAACTCATTAAAGAGTTTATGGACGAACATGATATTCCCGGCGAAGTATATCTTTCTGATTGGAAAGGTTTCGGTGATTCTGGTGACAAAACAGGAAGCCGAACAGAATCCTTAAGAAATTGCGATGGGAAAGCCGATTATTCGTGGGTCATTGACGCAGACGATTTTATTGAAGGCGATTTTAAATATCCTGACCATATGGATGCAGATGCATATAGTCTTAGAATAGGAAGAGAAGACTTCACTTGGTGGAGAACACAAATATTTAAGACGGGAATTGATTGGCGATACATTGGCGTTCTTCATGAATTTGCAGAATGTAAAGGGAAGACACAACCACAATCTGACAGATTGATGGGCGAGTATCGCATCAGCGCAAGAACTCTTGGTGCAAGAAATGTAGGCATAGACACCATTGAAAAATATATTAAAGATGCAAATGAATTAGAAGAAGCAATGAAAGAAGAACCAGATAATTCTAGATATCAGTTCTATCTTGCTCAATCTTATTTTGATTCTCAGCAGTTTGAGAAATCCCTTGATGCTTATTATAAAAGGTCAACGATGGGTGGTTGGGAAGAAGAAGCATACTATTCCCTTTATCGGGTAGCAATGCTCAAGGCTATTTTGGAAAGACCGTGGCCAGAAATACAACAAGCATTTTTAGATGCATACGATTATCGTCCAATAAGAGCAGAACCCCTATATCAGATTGCAAGACTATATCGTGAAGTACACAATAAACCAAGGTTGGGATATGCGTTTGCTCGAATGGCTCTTGAAATTCCGTATCCAGCAAATGATATATTGTTCATAAGCGAAGATGTTTATAAGTATCAAATTTTAGATGAAGTGGGTGCATGTGCATATTATGCAGGAAAACCACATGTAGGTTATCAAGCATGTAAACGATTAGTTGATGAAAAACTTGTTCCTGATGCACATCTAGATAGAGTATCTGCAAATCTACATGAATACGAGAAAGTAATGCAGCATATTCATGCCGAGCAGGCTCAAATGGAAATTAACAGACAAGTTCATGAAATGACAGAAAAGCAAGAGAGAAAGAAAAATAAAATTATAAAGGAAAAGAAAAGCACAAAGACCCAATCTAATAGAGGTAAGAAGCGTCAAAAAGCAAAACGATAAACCTACTGTGACATATATAATATAATACAAACCATTGGAGTATTTTTATGTCAGCAAGATATGATATTACCGCAAATCAGGGAGAAACCCTTAATTTGCATATTTTATACACCGACACAAATGATTCGGCTATAGATTTGTCTTCATATGTCGGAGAAATGAAAGTGAAAAGGACTTTTTTAGGCGACATAAATATACTTCATTTACATAGTGGCACTACTGTGGGAATTACTTCAGGGATAACTGGTTCTACGGGTGGTATTACCGGTGGTTTATTTCTAAACAGAAACGTTGGAAACAGTGGAAGTCAGACAGGTGGTATTTTGCTAATTGCAGGGTCTACCGCAACTTCTTTTTTCCCAACAGGAAAACATTCGTATGATATTGAAATAAAGTACACACCAACTGGAGCCGTTACTAGATTGATAGAGGGTAGATTTGATGTTAGTGGGGAGACAACAAGATGAAAATTAAAATTACAAAAAAAGAAGTAAAGAAAAAATCAACTAAAGTTGCAAATGTGAAACATTCTGATTCGCTTTCTTATAGGGTATTTTCACTTACTTTGAAGCAGGAAAACAAATCTCAAACTATCTTTATATGATGGGACACATATCATGAAGAGATTTAATAATTTTCTCCAAAAACCAAAAGACACAGACGAAGATGTTAATTTACATCGTAGCATTTTGTCAGAAGAACAACGGTCAGAGGTATTTGAAAAGAGAAAATCCGAATTAATTAATGAAACAATAGACGTACTGAAAAAAGAATCGCCAAGTTTAGGATTTGAATCTTTTAGTGTTCCTGGTCCAAGAGGAGAAAAAGGAAACGATGGCATTCCCGGCATCAGAGGACTAAAAGGTGAAGTTGGAATTCAGGGCGATCAAGGTGATCAGGGCGAACAAGGAGTCCGAGGTGAAAATGGTGAACAAGGTGATCAAGGTGATCAGGGCGAACAAGGAATTCAAGGAGAACAAGGAGAGCAGGGCGAACAGGGTGAGCCTGGCGTGCAAGGTGAGCAAGGAATTCAAGGAGAACAAGGAGAACAAGGAGAGCAGGGCGAACAAGGAATTCAAGGTGAAGGGGGCGAACAAGGAATTCAAGGTGAAGGGGGAAAAATAGGTGCAGAAGGAAAACAAGGAAAACAAGGTCCAAAAGGCATAAAGGGCATAAAGGGACCAAAAGGTGATAGGGGAGAAAGAGGTATACCCGGCGCAGTAGGCCCACCTGGTGTCAAGGGAATTGATGGTCTAAGAGGTGAGCAGGGCGACAAAGGTGATGCGGGAGAAGATGCCGTTGCTGTTGCACAATTTCCATTAAAATATGATAAAGACAGAAAGAAAATAAGTGTAGACACAAAGGTTCTACAGAAAATGCTTAGTGTTCCTCCAGCACAAGCACAAAATATAGATTGGGTTGCACTTGCAGGTGGTGGTGCTGTTGGTGTACGAGATAGAACTGAATCTAATGATATTTACTTATTGAAATCGGTTTCAGACCTAATCTTTAAAGGTAGTGGAGTTGCCTTAGAAAGAAAAGGAAAAGATATAGAATTAACATTCACGGACACAGGAACATTTACAGAATCAGGAAAATCGGGCCAACCGACGAACCCATCAAACGGTGATAGATGGCACGAAACAGATTCGGGAAAATTATTTACTTATTCTGAAACACAATCTGCATGGATAGAATTTTGATAAATACTATAAAGAGAAACATATATGCCTATTAATTTTCCAACATCACCAACATTAGATCAGACTTACACTTACCTAGACAAAACATGGAAATGGAATGGTGTTGCATGGGAAAAAAGTGCTGCTACTGAAACTGGTAATGTAGAGGGACTTACTGGTGAGATTGCATATTATTATGAAAAAGGTTCCAACATTCAGGGTGCTACTGCCTTTTTCTATGCTGGAGATAAAATTGGAATTGGAACTTCTGGTCCAACAGAGACTTTAGATGTTCGTGGTGGGATTACTGCATCTGGTATAATTTATGCTGCCGGCGGAATAACAAGTGGTGATGACATAACTGTAGGTAATACAATTATAGAAACTGATGGCGTCTTTAAGTCTGCGAGTGGTATTAGTCTCAAAACTGATGGTAATATATCAGGAGTGATTGATGGTAACACAGAATTATTCATGAATGGAACAGAGTCAGTATTCAATTATGATACTTCTTCTGGTCATATTTTTAGAATAAGAGGTCCTTCCGGCTTACATCCTATTTTTGCAAATGATTCTGGTGTTGGAATCAATGTCGATAGCAACGGCCCCCAAGAACTT
>Ga0209434_1000444_pt1 | contig 20000 bp, 6 predicted proteins | sample ETNvirnome_2_300_FD_184068 | JGI IMG/M metagenome (GOLD analysis project Ga0209434, IMG submission 184068) | Marine viral communities from the Pacific Ocean - ETNP_2_300 (SPAdes) (version 2) | ecosystem: Environmental > Aquatic > Marine > Oceanic | place: Pacific Ocean | collected 2013-06-22
GAGTACCGCCGGCTGATGCTAATCTGCCTCCGATTACATCACATATGTCGGGAAAATAGTTTGCCGGGACAGCGGGGCCTATTTCCGTGTCACCGCCCTGATCAGCACTACTGAACATCCACCAAGATATTAAACTGCCTGCTCGACTATGGTATGGCAAGTTCATGGCGCGCCTGCCAGCATATAGCTCAGTTACTTCTGTGGAGGTCAATGCTGCATCCCAAATAGATACTTGATTGATAAAGCCATTAAAAAGACCCTCTGTGCTGGTAAGCTTAGCCCCTATGGAGCCGTTAACGGTTTCAATGCCCGCTGGACCATTAAGATTAAAACTTTCTCCGTTGGTGTCATCAACACCATCAATGTACAGTTTCATACCACCATCTGTTGCGCCGGCCGGATCTCCTCCGTCAAAAGTTGCCACCACGTGATACCACGTTGAATCGCTTAAAGCAGATGTTATAACTTTACCGTCGGTGCTAGTACCGTCGATCTGAAACCTAATCTTACTGCCGCCATCGGTGAAATAAAGACAGCGATCATAGCTTCCGAAATTAATCAACTGCTGATAATCACTTACATCCGCTGAGTTAACCCACATCGATATGGTAAATGCTTTTGCGTTCGTGCCGGCGCCTCCAATAAGCGGCTCCCACGTAGCAGCAGTTCCAATATTATAATAGTCGCTACCGGTAAGATAAATCGATCCATTATTGGGGAAGAAAGCATAGGTACTAGCCTCGTCATAGCCGTGAATAAATCTTTGTTCCGTAATGGTGCTCTCTCCTGTGGCGACGACGGTATTCCCGATGCTGGTGACCGTGTTCCCTGAAAGCGACGACGTAATCCACAAATACTGCCTATCAGAGCGCGGAATCGGATGAGATACCCAGGCGTTATCATAAACCGAGCCGGTAGTGTGCAGCTTGTTCGCCGTCCAACTCCAGGTTCCGTCTTCTACCGCTAGAAGCGGCACGTCGGACTCTTCTATGCGCCGGCGAGTGTTTCGATTGACTTTGTGATAGGACGGCACAGTGACATAAGTTGCAGCAGAGGCCGAACCAAAAGCCGGATCAAACCCAAACTGTCCGCAATGAAGCGCCCACCTTTGATTAAGGCCTCGTGCTCGGCCGGCTCGGGGGGTGGCTGGCGGTGGCGCACTCTTGCTAAGTTGGTCGATGACGTGAACTGCTCCTGATATGCTTGGATCTCCGGGGGCAGCGCCAGAGCCAGGAGTCTCGGCGATAGCGATGTAGCGCCCATAATCTATAACATTTCGATTACGGAAAGGAAGCGCGTTATAAACCGACTTTTCTTCGTGCGCAGGGTCCATGTAGCCTCGGGACGAAACATCATAACCGCCGGGGGCATTAAAACGATTAACGATTACGGTTTCATTAGAGTTGGTGCCGGTGCGATTGGGGAGAGTATAGTCTAAATTGCCACCAAGGTTTTGTGTAAGTGACCCATATCCCCCGAAAGGAGGAGATAGGTTATTGTCAAGAGCAGTAGCGGCAAAGGTCGCCGGCGCGCCATTGTGAAGACCCATCTCGTCGTGCATAGTTTCATCATAGGTGTCCCGCGGGTCGGCTCCCAAGGGCCACCATGAAATAAGACCGTCGACCAAAGACTTCTTAGGGTTTATACGCACACCACCGCCGTAAAGGGTAGCAATCTCGGATTGTGACAGCGCGCGGGCCCACGTGGCAGCGTCACACATATTGCCTTTAAAGTTGTACGTGGCGCCGGCGCCGGCTCCGCCAATGTAACAAGCAGCGGTATTGATGCCATTCGCGCCCGTGACAGGTGTCGTATCTGCATTATCCGCCACTCCATCAATATACAGATTCATTGTACCATTGGCACCTCCCGAATAAGTTGCCGCCACATGATGCCACGTATTCGCCTTCATTTCGTTGGCAGTGGAAAGATATTCCCCGGTGGTGGTGGCGCCCTCTATGTAGTATTTGATCCGGTAGGTCGTCAGGGGAAAGCTAGTGGCCTGGACCCACAGGGCACGGTCATTGGTTCCGAAGTTGAAGATCATCGGGATGATATCTGCAGGGGCTGTTCCTGGAACATATATCCAAGCTGAAAGAGTGAATGCCTTCGCGGCGGCGAGACTGCCTCCGATCAATGGGTCCCAAATGTTTGCGGCGCCAATGTTGACGTTGTCGGTTGAACCATCAAACTCTAGAGTCCTACGAAGAGGAGGATCTAAAGGTAAGCGCCCCCGAGTTGCGGTGGTCTCAGGATTTAACGCAAAGTCAAACGACTGATCTTTGAAGAACGGATCATTAAGGCTTCTGCCCGCTGTCTGAATAACTTGATAGTTCTTCTGATAGTTTCCAAGCCTGCTGTGCATTAGTGTTCCGGCCACGCTTTGACTTAAAGAGCCGGTTGTCATCAAGATATTCTTAATATTAACTGGCCTCTTGGCTCCCTCGTCTCGCATACGAGTGGCCTTGGGTCGATTGAACAGATATGGCGGCCGTACTGCCGGGCTATCCGTCAGAGGATATTGCGGGCCAACGATGCCTATGGCCCCAGAAGCCAGCGAGCCCGGATAATCAAGGAAAGTACCTACGAGTATCTTAAAGCCCTCTGCGCGGTCGGCAGGGGTGTCTAATGCGGCCTGCCAGGGGGGACCCTTATTGACCTCAATGTGTCGATGCTGCCGGCCGCCGACAAACTTCTCTGTGAAGGGGCCCTGCATTGGCGTTTCATAGTCGGGCCCATAAACATCAGCATGCAAGTTGGTTAGCTCTACGTCTTGTAGGGTTCCTCGCATGGCGTGCGACGTTATTCTTGGATCGCCGGCAACAGTGCCATTATAACCGTTAATAGCATCATAAATCGTTTCACCAGAAGCTGCTGAATCTCCTGCAGAATCTCCCATGCGATACCACGCTATCATATTAGAATAAGTGGTTATTGTTCGAGCATTTACAATGCGGCCGCCATTATAGGCCTCTGCTATCTCGCTGGAGCTTAAAGACTTGTTCCAGATAATAACCTCATCGATGAAGCCGCCCCAGGTTTTGGTGTTAGCGCTGCTGTTCCCAATAAAACAATCGTCGCTCGTTATCGACTCTGGAACGTTGACATTATCCGAGCCTTGCAAAACACCATCTATATAAATCTTCAGGGCGCCGATAGTACCCCCCTCAAAGGTGCAGATTACTTGGTGCCAGTTTCCATCCATGCTGTTAGTATCAGATGTAACGGCGACCCCATCGTCATTCCGAATCTCGAATTTTAACTTATTAGTGGTGGTAAAGTACAGGCTACGATCCCCATTGGAGAAATCCCAAACTCGTCCTTCACCGCCGCCGCCAAATCCGCCCCCCGGCATACTAACATTCTGAACCCAGGCGGAAATACTAAATGCTTTGGCGGTGGCACCTGTTCCGCCAATCAAGGCCTCCCAGGTCGCAGCGGTTCCAATATTAACAGAGCTCGTAACATAACTTACATAATCCGAGGCGGTTCTTCCGAACTCCATTGATTTATCATTAAGGAAAGTTTGTTGCGCAAATCGATTTACGATCTGAGCATTGTAGCCGGTTTTAACAGAAGACTTGTATAGATTGAAGGGTGCCGAAATATTGCCATCCATGTTGCGATATAAAAGATTTCTATTGATTGCCGTATCGATACCAAATCCTAATCTCTTTTTGGTAACAGGCCCTTCGGGATCGGCATCCTGAAATCTCTCGACTTCGTTTCCGAAGGCCAACATTACATTAGCTGGAAGGTTTGTGTCTGTTACCAAAGGTCCGACGGGTGAACAGGCTTGATATACGATGTCGCGGCGAGTTTTGCGCGAGTAGTTAATCCCACTTCGGATAGTGCGCTGGTTGGCAACCTTTTCTACTGTAAAGCGATATGGCAAACCCCTTCTGCGGCGCCGTGCCGAACCAACACTACTAGAAACCATACTGCGCGCAGTATTTTCTCCGGCGGTGGGCAGACGCAAAGGTGCTTTGTTCCTATCGGCATAATATTTCCACCACGTTGCGTTTTCGTTTTGTATGTTGGTGACCGGATGATGAGCAAACTTCCAACCATGAGGCTGTCCGTTTTTTAAGCCGTGAGGCTGATCATCGCCCAAAGGAAGTACCGTCTGTATGGTCCCAATAGGATCGTCCATCTTCATTTCCAGCGTTGGGAATTTGTGTTGGTATTTATCTCGTGCCAGAATGTGATTTTCTATCAACACGCGGATATTTTCTGCAAAGTCGGCGCCGGCGGGAACTAGCTGCTGGAGGAATTTTGTTAAAGCGCTATCAAACCACTTATAGAACTCAACAAACTTGTCTAGGTCTGGTGTGTTGCCAACGCGCTCAAAGAAAAGTTGCCTTAGTTTGCTTAAAGCTTTATATTGCGGCCGATATTTATTGACTGGCTCTCCAATAAGATTATTAAAATCTGTAATCGTGCCAAACATATTAAGCATCTCTTCTGAGATGTTACGATACATGCTCTTTTCAAAAGCGAAAAAGAAACTTATAGGTCGCGATTCTCTTGTAAATTCTAAATCGTCCTGCGTAGTTAAGATTTTAATCATATCTTCAGAATACAGATTCTCGGGAAGATTTTGCTTATCTGAAATGATGTAATCTACATCCACAACTTTCGCATTACTAGCTGGGAATCCATAGCCGCGGCCGGTATGCTGTGCGTTTATTATATTTCCTAAGAATCCATACCTAGAAGTCATTAAAGTTGTCGAGCCCGAAGAGAAGTCTGGCACTACAAACTCGCCAGACGCGCTTGAGCCAGTGATCGTTTCAAAGTCCCAGTTCATGGCCAGGGTTGCTGCCTGTGGAACTTCAAAGTTGTTGATACCGCTTTGATACAAATAGGCGTTTCTGGACGGTCTCAGGGCTCCATAGTTGCTTACGTCTTTGGCGTGGGCTCGAATGGCCTCGTTGTCGAGATAATCTACCCAATATCTACAAGCAGCTACCTTAACATCTGAGCTTTTTATAACAGACCCCGTAAAGTCCTGTACGTGGGCGCCTACATAAATACGCTTTGACCCGGTTACAAAACCCTTCGGGACATCAGAACGATTAAGGGTGCCGGAGGTGTGGAATTCGTTTAATAAAACTCCAGCCGCATATTCTACGCCATAAAAATCTACTATCCACTTATGACTATCCGAGTTGCTTCCAGAAGTAAAGTTCGCCTGCGCGTAAGTATCTGGCTTTATCCGAACTGCTAATGACCATTTACTGTTGTTGTAAACCTGATTATAAAGCGGGCTTGATAGTACCGAGCCTGTTATACATCCTCCCGTGCTGGCGCTTAAAACAAACTTGGCGTTTGACGACCGTACCTCGTCGCGTACCGCATAAACTTGAAAGTTGGTTGCATCGAGAGGGTTCCATGTGGTTGCTCCCGGATCCGCAGAGATAGCGGTATGAACCCCAAACAAAGAAGACGTAAAAGCAGTGAAGTTTTGCGTGGCAAAGTTGGCACTAGCCTCGGCAAATGGTTTTGGAAACAATATTTCTGTTTCTAAAGTAAAAGCGTACCCCTCATCTAAGAAATCAGTAGAGCCTGTAATAAAACTTACGGAGTTGCTGTTGGTGCTGGATGAGTTTTGGAATACCACTGAGCCAAAACGATCAGTGTGATTAAAATCTATAAGGCGCTTTCGTACGTCAGTTACTGTGGTGTTTTTTCTTAGATCGTATTCGACATTGTTTCCATAAAGGCTTAGCTTGATTATTTCTTCATCTATGCCAAAGCAGCGAATTAGGTTTCTAAAAGACTTTTCAGTGCCCTTTGACTTATATATCTGAATTAGATTGTTGTATATATTTTGATAAATCGTGTTTTTAATGTCGTTCAGAGAGCTGCTATAAAGCATATTCTCACTACGGTCTGCGAGCTTCTCTAGAACATCTGCGTCCAAGAAAAGCTCTGGCGCCAAAAGGCCCCGGCCTTCAAGTAATCTATTCGCAAAAACGTTTGGCTTGTCAGAGCCACTTACATATTCATGAGCTTTTATTTTGTTAAGGCTTTCGACTTGTAAATACAGTGAATCAAAATAGCTGGCCATAATTTGCGTTAAATCTAATAAACCGCCACCTTCTTCGCTGTCTTTTTCTTGCATCCACGACGGAAACATAGCGAACAAAGACGTATTATTCGCATAATCATGAACCGAACCAGTGGCCCCCAATGATGTATAAAGCGATATCACATCGGGATGGGAACTATAAACAATAGGATCTCTAAACTCTTTTGTAGCAGCCTCGGAGATGACAATCGCCGACCCAGTTGAGCGCGCTCCGGCGGCATATCCGGTCCATGTTCCATTGCTTACGCGGCCAGAATAATCTAATATTGTCGCGTCGGTAGCCTTAGTCCCTGTAATACCTTCGTTAAACTTATAATAAACCCCCAACGACGTGTTGGAAAGATCGCTATTTGCCCCTCCCCCTACTTGAGTAAACCAATAGCGGCCAATATCTTTGGAACTTCTCTGTTCTTTCCAATATCGAAACTCATCTAAAGATCCCGAGAGTTTGCCAGCGCCCTCAGTGGCAGAGCCCCCAGAGATCCGAGTGCGCAGGGCGCCTATATACGCCATCATTGAACCAGTAACCTTATTAATTCCAGCAGTGCCTAGCGTACTTTGCTGATTAAGATCTCCGTCAACATAAAAACGCGAAGTAACGCCGGCGCTGGCGGATTTAAATGTAAACGCGTAGTGGTGCCAGTTACCGTCTGCAACCGAAGCGGTCGTGAACGTAGAAGCACACACCGACGCGCTCTGAATTCCCACTGTTCCAGAGAGAAGTGTAACTCGGAATGGGTCTGCGCCTGTCTGGGCGGGCCCTGCGCCTGTCAGTTCTATTCTAAAACGACCATAAGTCGCGGCGCCGCCGTTAACATAGTTCCAAAGATCGAAGATAACTTCTTTCTCAGTAGAAGCTGTAATAAAGGCGTCTTTCTTAAGCCAAAACTCAACCGACACCCCCTCGGTTAAATCAAACTCCAGATTGGATTCCCGATTGTTGGTCGGGTCCCATATATTTGCGCCTTGGACTTGTGGAGATGTGCTTTTTGTATTCGGACCACCATAAAGACTAATATATTCAAGAGTGCTTGGTAAACCATAACCATTTCGCGTGCTACCCCCCGCAGCCCCCCAGCCACCATGAGAAAAGTTAACATATCCATTGGTGCGCGGGTATTCTTTATCAAGAATGTGAAGATCTATATAAGAAGAACTATTTCCCCAGTTTATTTTTTCATACAATGAGCCATCGTATGGATAAGTCTTAAAAATATTTTGTATGGCATCCTCATAATATTTTTTTGCTGAGCCATAACGTGCAAAGTTTTCTGCTTTTGAAAAGTCTACAGCTGGTATAAATCTAGATTCATCCAGAACATCTGCTTCGTGATAGTTAACAGATTCTACTTCCGCGCCGATATCTTCAGCCGTCTTATTGACTAAAGATTTCTCAATCTTGATCCTATCAAAGAGGCTTTTAATGCTCATAGTTAGCTTTCTTCTACCCTAAATTTAAAATCTTCTGGCTGCTCTACCCAGTCGCCGCTAGATCCATTATAGTATGAAAGCTTAATTCCGTATGCATAATCTGATTGGAGCAGGGACATGTCTAAATCAAAATAATTACCGGAAACATCATAGGATAAATAAGTACTCTTATCGCTGCCGGTGCCATATCCCACGGCCTCTAGGTTGTCCACTACTCGATATATCCTGTAGGATGCGCTTACAATGGTTTCGTTTGATGGATTGTTATTAGATACTGTATATATTGTCGGGCTCCAGTCTTTGTTTCTTACAAAAAGTCTAAACCTGGCGGTTTCGGAACGACGATACTTGTCCTTTAAGTTGCTTATAGAGCTAGCATATTGTTCGGTCGGAGCGTTATTAAATCCCAGCAGCGTATTTGGGCTTATAGAGCTAGTAAACAACTCTGTGCCGCCGCTGTGCCACACATCAAATAGGGCTGTAAGAGTTCCCGTAGCCGCCATCGAAGCGCTATAAATCCCTGTTTTGTACCAGCCACCAGTAACATTTAAGTCGCTAGCGGCTACTACGCCACCGCCAATCGGCAATGCCAGTTTGGAGCCAGATGGTGCTGTGGATCCCGAATAAAGGCTAACTAAAATACTTCCTGTTCCCACAGAAGGAATATTCACCAACTTTCCGCGGACGTAGTTGTACAAATATAAAGTATTAAGATTATCTGCCGCGGGAGCTAGTGAGCTACTGTAATAAAAGTTTCCTCGATCGTCTTTAACACGAGAATCCCAACGAGCCTCTATTACGGGGCGCTTAAAGAAAAACTCCGAAGAACGAGCAAAGAACTTCTTAGTATAATATGATTCTGTAGAACCTACCGTATTTTGGATAAGGCTCCCACTATCGGCGCCAACCGAACTCGAAAAATAAGCTTCCTGGCTGGCTGTTATTCTTACGCTTAATCCATAATTTTCATATTCGCTGCCGCTGCTTCCGGTAATCCAGTTTTCTATAATCTCGGATATATCAACCTTGAGGTCTTCATAGCCGCTCGGAAATGATGCTGTATACAACGGGCTGCTTAAATAGTCACCCCCCACTGCGGTCCACTCGCCCACTTTTCCTCTACGTATCCAGTTTGAGCCGCTGTTATCATGAGTGACGTCTTTATATTCGTCCATGTCCAGGCCGACGCCCTCTTCCCAAGAAGCGGATACTGGCTGTATGGCGAGGATTAGGTTGCGAGGCAATGTAAAAGCATGACGAGCATTATACATTCTAAGATAAAAACTTACGCTGCCGCTGGCCGGAATGGTCCCGGCTGTACGATCCGCAGAGATAGTTGAGACGGGGAACTGTATAATAACTCTCGAAAGCTCCTGAGAAAGTCCGTTAGAGCCTGAGCTTTCTCCATAAATCGAAAATGTTTCGAGAACATCTGCGGCGCCCATATTGGAGCCCGTGCCCCTTTGCGTATCCAAAAGAGAGGAACGAAATGCATTAGTAATAGTATTGTCTTTATCAGCTATATACCTTTTAATCGCCATTATATTACCGTTCCTTGGATGTCTTTATTGGGATATTTAACTTCGAAAGCCACATCTTTTTGGCTAGTAATGTATCTTCCATCATTGGAAAGGTGTGCATTAAAATCGTAACCTGCGTCTGCATAAATGCCACCATTTTTTCCTATTATTTTAACATCCAATACATCAACAACATTAGGAACGCGCTGCAGTTCCTTGTAAATATCCGTAATATAAATCGATTCACCAATATCATATGGATGATTAACAAAATAGTTTCTCAATCTTGCGTTGGCCGCGCTTAAGGCATCATATTTGTTTTTAGAATAATCCGTCACTATAGAAAACTCAACTCCAAAATTAACCGGTCGCGCATCAAGAATATCGATGGTATCATTTATTACTTTATACCTAGAAAGCCACGTTTTTAAATTTTGTTTGATAGTTGCATTGGTGATAACCAGAAATCCACTACTGTCTTCTGACATTACATATAAATTAAGGTTGCGCTTAAAAGAATCAAAATCCCTACCCATTGCACAGAGCCTCACCGCCCCATAGCTAGGAGGCATTGCATATACAATGGCCTGATAATCCTCGATTGTCACAGCTCTATTCTGAGTTGCATAATAGCTAAACACCCGTTGTTTGATTTCTTCTGTTGAGGGAAGCGATACATCGCCTAAAATGGGCGATTCGTTATTGACCTCTAAAGAGCGCCGCACGCCGCCTCTCTTGGCGGGGTTTAATGATCCCTGGTTTTCAAACTCTATCAGGGGTGTAACTACACTGGTCAAAGTATTTGACGCAATATTGACGTCATCAGCGTCATTAATCCTATATCTTATTGTCAAAATAGTGTTCGCAGGAGCAACTCCAAACTTGTCGGTAGATGTTAGGTTCGTTGGATCAAACTCTTGTTCTGTAGAGTAATCTCGGGCATGCAGCTGTAGTGTTATTTTAGACGGGTCTACAACCGACTGGTTTGTAAGCTCGCTATCGTTGCCATAACCAAACTGTAGGTATGCCGCATTACGTGATTTTTCTAGAACAAATCTCCGAGTGGCCGGGGCCGCTTTAAGAATAGACGGAGCAGTGTTTTTATCAGCATTATTGTTTCTTATTGCTTTGTATATTATCTCCTGAGCCAAATGAGAAACCTCGAAGTATTCATGCCCTTCAGAATCAATCACAGAGATAATTTCTGTAACTGCCGGATTCGTGAGCGAAACTCTTAAAAACTTTTGAAACGTTCCTATGGTTTTAGTCTCGGTTTCAATTCGGCCCGAAATCACCTTTCCAGAGCCTTTCACGGCAAAATAAGTTGGAACATTGGTAGTGCTGTCAACAGCGCTCACTAGGACTTCGTTTCCGACCGCGCCAAAATAAATATCCTCAGTTAAGTTGAAAAGTTTACCATCGACTGAGCTAAACTGACTACTAGCGCGCAAAGTAGGATAATAGTCAGTATCTGGTGCGCCGACAGAATCGGCCGGAATTGTAACATAAAAATCCGCTGTGCCGGTCGACGTAGAGCTTTCACAATATTTATAACCCAGCTGCCTGGCAATGCGCACAACATTATTATATTCCATTGCACTGTCCAAAAACGACTCATTGGCTTGATAATCTAAATAAAACGAGAGAATATCGCCAACATAAGCTACGGAATCTAAAACAAGCGAGCCGAAGCCAGCCTCGTTAAAGTCTTTAAAACTATCAGAGTAGTATCTTTTTGCATAGTTAACTAAACTGCTTTTTATACTGTCGTAATCACGACTAGTATAATCGATCATTTTTACTTTCTTTTTTGCGTTTGAAGCCATCTTAATCCCCTAGTTAAATTCCGAGCGCCGTCTCGCTAATAGTAATCCTATCAGTGTCTCTAAGTGGTATAATCTGATAAGAAAGAGTAACTCCAAGCACGTTTGCACTAATAGACACGTCGTCGCCGCTATGAAAATCAATACTATTGATTTCTACAAATGGCATATATTTCGAAACCTGGGTTCTTATGTCGGTAGCAATCGCGGCCTGAGTGCTTCTTACCATGGGTTCGAAAAAATAAGATCGCAGCCCAACGCCGAAATTAATATCCATTACTCTTTCGCCTTTATTCGTTAATAGCAAGTTGATCATATTTTGGCGAATCATCTCTTTAAACGTCTTATTTAGTTGATATGCGCCAAGTGTATTATCAAACGCAACAGGAAATTTTGGAGATAGCCCTTTCATGTTTTTAACCTTTGTCCGATTTAATTAGTTTCCGGGACAAAATAATCCTAGCAATCATCTGTATCTGGCTCTTCATCTTCTTCTGCGGGCACCGCCGGCGCGGGAAGGGCAGGGCGCGCAGGAGCCGGCAAACAATCTTGCTGGTCTTCTTCACAAATGGGCCCTGAGCCAAATGGAAGAGATAGGCCGGCGAAAAACTCATCAACGTCATCAGGCCCGAGACTTAAAAGAATGTAGGCCACTCCCAGTGGGCCCGGGCGAATCGCAAATATCCACGGCAGACTTCCTATCAAATCAAGCCCCAGCATGCTTACTTCTGGACGAAGGAAGGGGGGAACTGGGGCAAGAGCAATATCGATACCGGTTTGTATCATCTCCACCAAGCTTTGGGCCTCGTTTGGCTCATTCGTGCCGGGCTCGCACCCGGGCAGCGGGATGGCGGGTGCGCCGGCTGCCTGGGCCGCCATATAGGCAGCTTCAGCCATTTGAATACCAACAGCGCTTACGTCTTTTACTAGTTTCCCTGTCGAGACATGCGGGTCTATCATCTCTGCAAGAGCCATAAGGATTCCCTTTGGTGTTTCAATAAGCATTTTCAAAACAAATGAGAATCCCATAGCTGCGAAGGTTCCGGCCGTAGCGGCGCCCAACTCTAGGGCGGCATTTTGGGCCAATTCTGCCGCAGTCGTTCCCTCAACATCTTCATATGCGTAATCCTTCCCGGCCAAAGCAGCACGTAATATTATCCGCAAAGACTGCTTGGTGTCGCTAAACAGGTGCCTCAATTCGGGAGTTGTGCTTTCCGTTATGAGAAGCCCAAATATGAAAAGCATCACAATTAAAGATTTAACATCATATGCTTTGTTGAACAATTGTCGATACTCAGAAGTCTGAACCATTTCGTCTATCATGGCCTTCTCGTGTAGTTCAAAAAACGGTGCCATAATATCATACAGGTTATAGTCGATATATTGTGTCGGCTGAATGCCTTCTGTTTCTTCCACTCGACCAACTACGGTTCTATCAGTAAACTTAAAGTCCGATAAGCCATCGGCTATCTTAACCTCGGATTTAATTCCAGTGTTAACATTCCATATAAGGCCTTGACCCGCGCCGACTGGGCCGGCTGAGGAAACTAAAAATCCCGATTTATCATTGTAGTATAGCCGGCTTTGTTCTTTGAAGGATTGCGAGCCTCCCACAACAAGCGCCAAATTGTTTAAAATGTCTTCGTACTCAGATCCCGCGCCAGCGCCGGCATTTATCATGGGCGAGTTATAGGATATTCTTGTACCAATCCTAATATTTTTAATGAAACTGTCGATGGACGCATCATAAAGAGGAATGCCGGTCAAATCACCAGCCGCGGCTGGGGTAGCCGCAATGTTGGCGGCATCAACAAGATTGCTATATTCATCCCATGACAAATCTTTCATCATTTCGGCAAATACTGGATTGTTTAGCCAGATGGCGTCAATCCCCGTGGATCCGTTCGCAAGCGAAAAATCGCCTATTGGGGCTCCTGCAGGCATGCCATCGTTGTTCCATATTTCACTCATTGTTTTAAACTCTCCATTTAATTTAAAGAAATAACTAAAAATGCTCAGCAGCGAGCCGAAATTTCCATATGGACGTTGTCGCATGTTGTAGTAGGCGGTGCCGCTGTCGCGCTCGCTCTCGCTGCTTCCACCGGGATAATCAACTGAGTTGATTCTCCAAACGCCGTCGCCTGCCTGAGATTCAGAGACGCCACTCTGAATCTGTATCCACACATATCGCTCCATAAATGTATCATGGTGTCTGTGATTGCGCTCATATACATAAGCCCCGCCGCCGGTGTTCCTGGCGCCTGGCTCGTTGTGCATAAATCCCACGGGCGGGAATTCGCCGAACGCTTCTATATAAGCCATTCCGGCTTCGTGAACTGCCGGCAGGAAGTCGTAATACAAATCAAACCACCACTCCGCATTCCACCAGTTCGGCTGCATGTTTCCGGTTGTGGGATCTCGGTAGTTATAAAGATCATAAAACGTAGGACGATACTTAATGTATCCGTCGGGGCTCCCATTTGTGTGGAGCGCGGCGTCCCAGCGAACCTCGATTCTGCCGTAAAAATTATCATATTTCTCCGATAACGGATTACTGCGAGCGAAGGTGTCGCCCGGTTCATAATAGGTATTATGTACTTCGTTAAGCTTATCTCTTCGAGGCGGAATCGGGCGTTCCGCCGTAGTTGAATAGCTCGTAACTCCCCTATACGGGTATATGTCAAGGCCGGCCTGTTGCTGCCGAGATTCCCCATCAATAAAGTTCTCAGGAGGCAACGTGTCTGTACTATTATATCCTGGCGTCGTATACCATGTTCGATGAACTCTCGGCAGGTTAAAGGTCGGTCTAGAAGAACCATAAACGCTATTTTCGACCTCGGGAGACCAATTATAAAGCGATCCGCCTGGCGTACGCGCCTCAATGGTATTATCTGCCCACCAGCGCCCTCCTTGCACCTCGTTTATATAAAATCTAATCGCATCATAGTTTTTTCTTGTTATGGGGCCGTGTACTTCACGGTAGCGATGGCCGCCCCATAGCCAACCGTGGGCGCCCGCCTTGTTGCGCCACGCGCGTGGACGCATATCCCAGCTAGGCGTGCCGTAGTTCTCCCCCGGAATGTGGCGGCCACTAAAGGCCATCAGCGGGCCTTGACTGAGGTTGTACATCGAGCGGCGCTCATGCTCGACATCGTCCTCGTGTTGGTCGGCCTCTGGACTGATCGGGTTAAATATGTATCGCGCCGTGACTGTCGATACACTAATGGCTCTCTGAGTATCTGCAGCCCGAATAGAGTTAATAAAATTATTAAAGGCCCCAATACTTACCACAAAATCATTGAGGCCGCCGGCTGGCGGGACGGCCCCGGCGGAGTCGTAAAGACTACTATCTAAAGGAACCCCAAGATGTTCTTCAATCAAGGGCTTTAGCTGGGCATACATTTGTTGTTTTTGAAATGCTACCGCTGGATTATCATTCGAACTCTGTAGCTCAAAAAACTTATCAAAATCAAAATTAAACTTAACATATTTTTCTCGCGTAAAAAGCCCATTTGCCGCCGCGACGTCTGCCTCGTCCTGTGACACTTCATATGCTTTGCTAGTTTCGGCGTCACTCAAAGAAGGGTCGCCGGTTCGGCCGCGAGGTCGGCCATAGTTATAGTCGATCAGGGTAGCCCCGTCGCCGTCCGTGGGATTTTTCAACTGAAGCGTGCGGAGCCCGTTAATGGGTACCCACTCCAAGAAGACGCCCGAGGCGTCGCTGTTTGTTGAGAACGGCCGCTGCAGCGGCTCAACAACCGGCAGCCCGTTAAGCACAAAAGACACGTTAAAGTCTGCTTCGGACTCCGAAAACACTCTTCTAAAAACCGCTATGGTATTGATTAAACGCCTTTGAATCATATATTCGAAAGCCCACGTTCGATAAGCTTCGGAAGTGTTCCCGGCTGCTTCTTCGCCAACCCAAGTTGCCGATATCTCCAGAAAACGACCCGCGGGATCCGGATCTGGGTGTGGCAACGCCGTGCCAACGGGGATAAGTGTGCCATCGTCGCGAGTGGGGGCTTCGCCAGATGCAGCCAGTCGCAAACGCAACTTCTCAACATATATGATGGATGCGTCTTTTAGCGCTGGCAACAACACATCAGCGCTTTCTGTGAGTTCCTTAAAAATTTTATCACGAAGAGCGGGCTCTATTATATAATCACTCAATCCATATGCATCTATTAAAAATATATTTTTAAGCAGCTGCTCTACTAAAAGAACTTGAATATAGGCATTTGTAACTGCAAAGATAAGCGCGTCTTCGACCGGTCCCACGACGCAAGTTCTATCGGTGCATGAGTTCTCGGCAAACTCATCAAGCCCTTCTTGAATAATCGTATTAATGTCAAATAAATCTCCGCCTATTTGTTTTTCTGGGTCTCCTGGACACGGCCTGGGTTGCAATAGAGACGTCAACCTAGAAAAGCCTTCGTCAGTAAACATCTCTGATTTTCTTACATTATAGGCTAAAGAGTTTAGTAGGCTCTTGTATCCAGGAAAATAGAAGGCCGATTTAATGCCTTCACGAAGCCTGTTGCCTTCATACGAGGTGGCAAAGGCGCCAACTCCGTTGGCAAGACTATAGTCACCGTAAACCTCGTTGAAAAAATTAGTCGTCATCCTTTCTCGGAGATCTATCTGATGGGTGGTAGCGGTGCCCGGGCCCGTGGCGGCTTCGGCGCCTCCGATCTTAACTTCATTTATCGGATCGGCTTCGGTTCCGGCTGAGCCTGGTACAAACGTCATCCATACTCGTCCCCCGTCGAGGGCTCCGTTGGTGTCGATCCGAAAGGCGGTGTCAACAAATAGCTGTAAATACATATTTTCGTAGTCGGCGCCCCACATCGAGAGCGACGTGGCGGGAGGTACCGGACTCCATGGGGCGACCATCTTTGTATCAATATTTTCTAACTGCCTTTTATACTCAGGTGAAATCTCATATTCGATTGTAGGAGGACACCCTGGTACGCCGCCGGCGCCGGCGATCCCAGTCACCAATGTCTGGAGCCCGGCTACCTGATCGTTCTGAAAAAGTTGTTGGGATGCCAGGGTACCAAAAATATTAGCCAGAAATAGCTGGCTAGGTGCATCTGGGTCGACCGGCGGATCCGGATCTGCTGGTATTGGATATGAGCCGACCTCCTTCAGCTTCTCCAGCAGCTCCTGGTGCTCCAGATTTTTTTCGCTGCAACCGGGTTTTGGCTTTCGAAGAATCGATTTGATTCCATCTATTTCACTCGAAAAAGTAATTTTTGGTACTTCAAAAAGGCCGTTCATCATACGATTGATCGAATGATTATAAGCCGGCATGTCTACAAAGGACGGCATAATGCCGCCGCCGCACGACATGTCTAGCGGATCGGTTACAAGATCGCCAAATAGGTTTTCTGGGTTATTATAGATATCTATAAGATCGTCAAATAGGTTGCTAAACGACTCAGGATCCGCGGTGTCTATGGCATCTGCCAGCATATCTTCTATGGTACACGGATCAAGGTCGCCGAGAACACCTATGTCGATAGGTGGCACTTGGTTAACCTGTTCGCAATAATCAAGAGAGATCAGATTTCCGATGCACAAAAAGAAGCTTATAAGAACATCTGTGTCAGAAAAAATCTCTTGAAGGGTTGCGTCGCCGTCTCTCCAAACATGTTCTGTAAACTCTGATTCTGAAGCTAAAATGTTTTTAATGCTATCTAAAACATCAGTCGAGGGGCCCCCGTTAATTAGCTCACACGTCTCCATGGGAGTAAGATTATCAGATAAAACCTTTAAGAACAAAATGCTTGCTTCGGGATCGATTGCATACTCTTCCTGGCATGCAACGAAACCTCCTTGAGTCCCTCCTTCTTTGTTCATCTCTGTCGGGCTTGGAAAAGCGTCGATTATTGAATTAAGTGGCTGTCCATCTCCGATCTGGCCGGCCTCTGCGGCGTGGCACAGTGATAAAATTAAATCTGCTAAAATCTGTATTGCATCGTAAAGTGCATCTACCAATGCTTTTTCAAGGGCCCGCATGAGCTCGTTGGTCAGCCGTTTCGAGATGTCAACAATCGGCAACTGAGTAGGTATCGGAGGCAGCGTTAGGTAGAAAGGAGGAGGACGCAAACCATAAGGATTTAAACCAAGCATGTTCGGCATGTTTGAGGGCGCGAAACCGGTCTGTATTACAAGGCACTCTATGGCCGCCTCAATCAAATGATTAATGCCGAATCTGTTAATGAACTGTCTAACTACTTCGGCCTTGTCTTCGATGTCTCTCATACCCTCCATTAGCGGCGCCAGTCTTTTATTAAGTTTCTTTTGGACTTCTGCTCGATTCGCAACCAGGGCCTCGTTCATCATTTTTATCTGTGTGTTGCGGTCGTTCAGTTCAGCGCGCTCTCGGGCTAGCTCTTCTTGGGATATCCACATAGGGTTGTTTTCTTCTTGTCGATCGGCTATTCTTTCCCCTTCGGTTAAGGTTTTTGGGCGCGCCGAAAGATCGATTTGTATATCCGACATAAAGAACCTAATAAAATCCGACCACGTGGGAGGGTTGTTTCTTAAAGAATATATTTGATTAAGATCGTAAAGGAGTTTGTTAACGCGTTTGTTTTTAAGGCCCTGTGTGTCTTGTAAAAAATATTGAGTACCCTTTGTTAAATACTTTTCTATCCCGCGCTGTGTAACGCTAGCATCTAAAATATTAAAGTTGTTATCAAAATATAGATTAAGGGAGCCCTCGTCGTCTTGTCGTTTTTTATTCAACCCATTAAATTTAATAAGCTCATTTATTCTGTTATGAGCGAGATCTAGTTGATTATAAAGCTGTATAAAGTTTACAGAAGGGGTGGTGCGTCCAGAAAAAATCTTCGATTGTTTTTCAAGCGCTGTGAACATCTTCGATAAAGCTTTAATCCTTTTAGTAAAAGTCCTTAAAGGATAAGTTTGGGCTAGCTGACTAATATCCGCAGCCGTATCAGTCTTCTTAGGGGCCTGCTTAACTATTTCTTTTTCTAGCTTTACTGACAGCAACGGCATCGCCATCGGCCTAGGTGAAAAATGTATATCTACCGTGCTGGCTAGCGTCTCGCTTACTGTTTCTTTTCCATAAAAATCGCAGATTTGACTTACTGCTGCGCTCATTATATCTTCGGTAAAATATTCTGCTTGTGGTTTGTCCCGCTCAGTGGTGTCACCTCGAACAATTATATAAACTGCCGAACCGGTCTCCCATGGTTTGTCAACTTGACGAGTATACCAGCGCCTTTTACTTTTTAATGTCTCTATTGTTGCCATCGTTTTGTTTTGTTAGTTTGTTTTGTTATTTTTACTATTAATAAATGTTTCGTCGATCTTCCCAGATAAATAATTGTGATGCCAGGCTGTCATATTGCTTTGGTGGTTCTTAAGTGATCTTTCCGTGCTGGAGCAGTGTTGTACAATGCATTTATTTCCTTCAGGCTGCATTTCAAATCCCACAGATGTCCAGCGCTTCCCGTTCGGTAGCTGAACATTTCCTAGATGTCGATGGGACAAAAGCTTTTCATTATATCCCTGTTGATACTTCAATAAATGCTGAACTACTTGATTAAGATCGTTTATCTGATCCCACAGGCCCTCAAGCGCCTTCTTCAAGTTATTGCCTTTTACTAAAGGCTGCATATCTCTATCATCATTATTTGCGATTAACTCAATACCGGTAAGCTCCTTGTTCTTGTCTGTTGTGGAATCCTTATTATCTGTTCCGGTTATCAATTTAATAGACTTTCTAGCAATCACACGTATATCGTCCGCTTTAAGGCCTATGGCCGATTGTGCTATAGAATTGCCACACGCGCCTTCTGCGCATTCAAAATAATCATCTATATCGGCTTTTTGACTAATATATATTCTTGCTGCATCGACTTTAAAATCCGGATTGACTTCTATTACGCGGCCCTCATCGTCGCGATCGCGAACATAGCCTCCCATGCGCCCAGCTACTAGGTCTATAGACGCGCACTGTGTCTGGCCGCGGCCGCCGTGACCGCCGAGCGCCGAAGCGTTCCTATCAACTCCCAAGACTATCCACGCATTTCTTCCATTTTCTATAACCTTTTCGGAAATTGTCTGCTTATATTTTGGGACCGGCTCTAAAGAACGATTGCCTCCTACCCCGGACTGCTCAAACTTTCTACCGGGAGACGCATTTATGTAGGCCGCCACCAGCGCCGGGCTCGCATAGGCAAGATCTACACCAGATCCCAGCCTTTTTCTAATGGTTGTTTCTAAAAAATATTGGACTGTACTCATAATATTTATGTTTGCGTGGGGCCGGGCGGACCTTCGGTTGTCAATAGTAGATCGCCGTTAGGGCCGATTTCGTATTTCGGTTTGGGGCTTTTAAACTCAGTTACGGTACTTCGGCGTGCGCGATTCTCTGGAGAGCTCAGCAGAGATAGGACGCTAACATCTGTCGGGCCTACGTATTGACCGTATAGATAACTATTGGGATTATAACTTATCTTCACAATATCTCCGATTACAGGAGCTTTGCCCTTTTCATTATCTGCAAAGCCCATAAAACTTGGAAGCAAATTAATATAGACCGGATTCATGTAAAACATTTCTTCGGGAGGATACACTGCGCGCAAAGGCGAACAGTACGGATAGCCTTTAAGTATGAATCTGCTTTTAGCGACCGTATCTATATCAGGTATTAAGCGGAGCTTGGGATCATAAGCGCTGTCTGCCTCGGCCGTAAATGGCAACACGGCCATAACAATCACCTGGGGCGGCGACGTACTAGTCTCTCCCAACGCGTCTGGAGTATATGCGCTATTTAACCCTTTCGCAGCCTTAGCCAGGCCGTCTTCCAGTCGAGGATCCCACTGCAGGGAGCCGACGGGCTCCGCGTAGCCGTTGCATTCCGCTCTTTTCAAAAACTCTTTCCATTTTCGAAGCTGATCGTGTGGCGACACGGGCTCTAAGGGTGGCAACATTGCTTTATTATTTGCCATTACTCTTCCTCCTCGTTGTTCTCGTTGAGCATATCATAAAGATCCTCTTTGTCTTCTTCTGAAAGGCCGACAGAGCCTCCTTGCTGCTTTTGTAACAAAGCCGAGAGCTTAACCATTTGCTCATTGGAGCGCTGCAGATTTTCTA
>Ga0209434_1000446_pt1 | contig 19923 bp, 49 predicted proteins | sample ETNvirnome_2_300_FD_184068 | JGI IMG/M metagenome (GOLD analysis project Ga0209434, IMG submission 184068) | Marine viral communities from the Pacific Ocean - ETNP_2_300 (SPAdes) (version 2) | ecosystem: Environmental > Aquatic > Marine > Oceanic | place: Pacific Ocean | collected 2013-06-22
GTATGTAGGATACAGCACTGAGGATGTCTTGACTGCATTTGGAAAGTGGATAAAATGGAAAGAACAAGAGCAGCTAAAGAGCTATAGAGGCGCTGGGAGATAACAAAATGAAGATCACACGTAATCAGCTAAGAAGGATCATCAGAGAGGAGCTTCAGCTTGAGACGATGGGAGTGAGTGATCCCGATATCAGACAACACGTTCAAGTAGGTGGAGAGGAGTCGCTTTCTGATGCTGCGAAGAGCGCATTTCTATCCTTTGTTGAAGGATTCGCGGAAAATTTTGCGCTTGTGATAGCTCCCACAACGACGTATGATGCTCTCATAGCACTGGGTGAAGAGCTGAAGGGAGCACCGATCAGTACTGATCCCATTATCAAGCTACCGGATTCGGAGTAGCATGCGCATCACACGTAATCAGCTTAGAAGGATCATCAAGGAAGAGCTCGAGGAAGACTCAGACACTCAGGCTCGTGATTTTGCAAAGCAAGAGTTTAATTTGAATCCCGTTGTCAGGGCAGTGAGGGCGTTACGTCCTGATAGGGTCGGACCTTTCAAGACCAGAGATGAGTTTCATCAGTATGCTAGAGAGGTGCTTGAAAGTGATAAACCACCTAAGCTTGAACTCTTAGGGCTAGAGGGTTTCAGTGTTGACACAGCATCTGATGACGATATATTTGCTGCGATTCTTAAAAAACAGGCTCCTTTACACTACGCTCATCCAGAGATGGGAGACACGCTCTACTACACACCTGGAAAGGCTATGCGACCTACGGGGTGGGAGCCTACAAGGGAAAGCAGACGTGATCAGAAGAAGTTTAGAAGACAGCTCAATAGAGCGATGCAATTCTAGACTGTCGAGCTCCCGAGCGAGTACCCGCGAAGCCCGATATTCCGGGCAGTGATCGGGAGTAAGGATCGAGCGCTCGTCATCGAGTGCCCAGACACGCACAGCTCGGGCACGGTTAAACAATAAAAGATCCGAGTAGATGAATAGTTATATAGGAACCGGAAGGAAGGACATAAGACATGCTCATAACTCGTAATCAACTAAGACAGATAATTCAGGAAGAAACTAGAAGGCTCAACGAACAGAGTGCTCCAGACGCTAAGCGCAGAGCAGCCGATGCTTTGAACCGCACTGGTAAGTTTTTTTACGATGCAACACAGGATGTGAGAGATCAATGGCAAGGGAAGGGTACTGTGCTACAAGATCTTAAAGCTTTGCAACAGAATCTACCGGATCTAATAGCATACATTGAAGGACTAGAGGGTGACACCTGGGATGAGATTCTAGGGACATGGTGGTGGGGGAAGTCTAATCGTTAAATCGAGCGCCCGTCATCGAGTGCCCAGACACACGTTCATCTAGCACCCAGCATGTTGCGGCGAGTGAGCTCATCCCTCCCATCTAGCGCTCAGGACAAGTGGCTACCGGACATTTGGTTACTTCATCGAGCGCCCGGGCGAATCGAGCATCGAGCACCCAGCTTTTTTTATCTATCGAGCGCCCGGGAATACTTTTATCTAGCGCCCGAGTATGATAGACTTAACCCCCACTGACACTGAAATTGACAAATTGTCACAAAAATACACCGTTTTTGTCACGTTGTCACACGTTTTGACCGTTTGTCACGCGTTTTGACCGTTTGTCACAGCTTTTGGCCGCTTTTGACACCCTGTCGGTCTCATTGACGCCGTGTCACCCCCTCAAAAACTCGTGTACATTCCGCCCGCCTGTGGTAGAATGTGGGTAGGAGATGAAAGCGGTGGGTCTCACGTCAGTCGCAGCTAGAGTCGTGCGTGGTCGGAGTCTCGAGACAATCCGACTCTGGTCGACGGTGGAGGAGCAGAGAAATGCGACCCAAAAGATTCTCAATCGACTCCAGGGGGAGATCGAGTCGACCAAAAGCCAGCTCGACGAGCTTGGCGGTCGAGTGTCTCGGGAGCTGATCGACCTGGTCGATGGCCAGCAGGAGCTCGAGGACGATCTGCTTAGTCGAATCATCGAGATGAGAGATCACAATGTCGATCTCGCCGGCCAGCTCGAGGCAGCCATCAGAGAAATCCAGTCGACCAGGCAACGCATCGTCCTGGGAATGATGTGGATCTCCCTGGCACTGCTCATCAGCGTGGCGGTCTTCGCAGGAGCATATCTATTTTAAAGCATCGACGAGGAGAGGAAGACATCGACCTGATAACTTCACTGATGATCGCAGCTGGTTTCTGGGCCTTCACCCTGGCTGCTCGACGCCTGTTTCGCGATAGGTTCGACTTCAGACCCAGGGATGACGTGACCCAAAGGGAGTCAAGAAAAGGCAGGGTGATCAGCCTGGAGGAGGAAAGAAAGCGCCGTCACCCCGTGTAGCTGCAGCCTGGGTGTGGTATACTATAAGCACGGAGGCAATCCATGGAGAAACATGTAAAGGTGGGAGATCTGGTAAAGTTCAACCCATCAGGTATCGGACCTTCGAGCTTTAGGTATACTAGCCAGGGCAACTCAGTGGGTGTGATCATCGAGGATTGTTCACCCATGCGGCCAGAATACTGCCAGCGTTACGTGCAAGTTCTGTGGGATGATGGAGATATCTGCAAGGCTCACTCCACGGATCTAGACATACTGCATGAGGGTGGCTGATGAAAGAGGGTACTCTGGTGAGGTGGCTCTGGTGGGTAACCAATGACTGGGAGCCAGCTGAGTGGATGGGTGTCATCGTGGGATCACGCATGGCAAAGACGGATTACGAAAAGATTCGTATCTTCTCGGTGCTCGCGAATGACGGCACTGTGCTGGAGATCCGAGAGGATGTCGAGGGACTGGAGGTGATGGCATGAAGGTGGGTGATCTCGTGAAGCATGCTCTCGCTCACAAGCGTGAGAATATGCTTGGTGTCATCATTAACAAGACCCACGAGCGCGTATTCTGTGTCCTTTGGCGTGACGGAAGCATAGGGAAAAATGTGTGGGACTATGACCTGGAGATGATCAGTGAAGGTGGGTGATCTGGTAAAGATGAAGAGAGGTTACTCTGAGCCTGGATTGATAATGGACCTCGACGTACCAAAGGGTCCGGGTAGAACCCATTGGGTCTGTATTCTCTGGTCAGACTACGGGCTCTCAACAGAAAAGAAAAGAGACTTGGAGGTGATTAGTGCAAGCAGGTGACTTGGTAGAGGTTGTGCAGTCAGAAAGAGACATGCTTAAAACTCCATTTGTGGGTCAAATCGGTGTGATTGTTAAAAAGACCTCGATGATTATAGCCAGCGAAGGTGATTGGTATGATGTACTGACGCGGGATAAAATTCGGTCATTCCGCACAGACTACCTTGGGGTGATCAGTGAAAGCAGGTGACTTAGTCATGGTTGATTCCGACTGCGGTACACACGGTGTTGCGGTTTTTGTCAAGCAGCATCTTTATGGCTTTTGCTTAATCTTGTTTGATGGAACGGTGAGAACGATGGACAAATGTTTTCTTGAGGTGATCAGTGCAAGCAGGTGACCTGGTACGAATCAAGGGTATGGGATCTCTACGGTTTGAGTCCACCTGGCCTGAGGCTAACGGACAGATCGGCGTGATTGTTTCGGAAGCTAAGAGGCTTTACATTCCAGCTGCTAAGGTCATGGTCCTGGGAGAGGTCGTTGAGTTCGATCATGATGAGCTGGAGGTGATCAGTGAAAGTTGGTGATCTGGTAAGAGTCCACTGGGGAAACTGCGACTGGTCTGGTGAGGAAGATGTCGATTGGGGCTATGCTTCCGGTGTCATCGCAGGAGAGATCAAGTGGTGGAAGGACAACCGGCATCCGCATGCCCTGACAATCTCTCCGTGTGGAGATATAGATGTATTCGTTCACGGCAAGACTACTTCATATAATATGGGTCGGCTGGAGGTGATCAGTGATGGGTGATGTTGTTAGGTTGAGAGCTTGGACCCGATTCCCATCAGTGAAAATAGGTGACCTGATTCATGACCATGAGGTGGATCTTGGTGGTATTATAGTCGAAGAGCTATTCAAGGACCTGAAGATAGTCGATTATTTCTCTGTGCTCTACGAGGATGGCCTGATAGGGACTGCGCATGGGAACGCGCTGGAGGTTATCAGTGCTGCCGTGTAGCTATGCCCCACCTATGGTATAATAAGGACATGGAGGTGCCACCTTGAGCACACACGCGACCCTTGGCGTTAAGCTACCGGATGGAAGAATCAGCGGATGTTACGTCCACAAGGACGGTGACACCATGACCCCCAGAATTGTGGATTATGTGAAACGCTACTCCACCACTGGGCTCGTTGTGCTGATTCATCGTGCTCAAGCAGTTGGAGGAATCCGGAGCTTCAATGTTCCGAAATGGGCACCCCACGGACCGCTAAGCGAACGTCCGAATGAGGGAGTTACAGAGCTCATGGACAATGACGATTATATCGTTGATGAGATAAACTTTTACGATGATCACATGGGCTCTTTTGCCTGGTATCTGGTTGACTATGACACCGGATTAGTGGAGGAAAAATGGAGGCAATGGCAGCCGTGATTGGTAAGATCGTATATGATTACGCGCTCGGCAAGAGCGGCATCGTCGTCGGCGGACCGTTCACTGAGGCGTGTAATGACATGTATAATACTCTACCCATCGACTGGGAGTGGTGTGTGCTATACGCGGACGGTGAGTTGGCGGGTGCGGACGACGGGGACATACAGGAGGTAACGAATGAAAGTGGGTGATCTGGTAAAAAGGAAACAGCATCCACTTTCCCGGGGCGTGTCCCTGGCTAAGCTGGATCCGTTCCAGGTGGTCCAGGTGGATCTGGAGGTGGGAATCATTCTTTCTCTGCAGATGGCCGGGAAACCGAAGCACCCTTGCGCTACAGTATTCTATTCAGGGAATCAGACATACAACATTGCGCTGTCCCTCATTGAGGTGATCAGTGAAAATCGGTGATATTGTCGGTGAGCGAGTTGGGCTGCGTCGAGCGACCGGTCTTGTTCTGGCCAGCTGGTTAGAAACACAGCCAGGGATTGGCATAGAAGAACAGAGGTTCGAGGTCCTTTGGGCTGACGGCGTGATAGGAGAACACATTGAGGCTCAGCTGGAGAAGGTAAATGAGAGTCGGTGATCTAGTGCGGGCTACGTGGCGAGCGTCACTCGCTCCCCCGGAGTGGGGAAAGATTCCTCGTGTGGGTATTTATCTGGGATCGAGAAAGGCTCCAGAAATACTCGAGACTGATGGATATCACCTCATCCTAAGTGACAGCGCTGTAATAGATCTTCCTGACTGGTACTGGGAGCTGGAGGTGATCAGTGAAAATCGGTGATCTAGTGCGACATGTGAGGACAGATCGGACAGCATTGCTGATCCGGCTGTGGGCGGACAGGGACCTCGGTGGAGATCGCGATGTGGTGATGGTGATTTTCAACGGTCGAAAAGTACGATGGTTGCGATCGAGCACCGAGATACTATCATGAAAATCGGTGATCTAGTACGGATCAAGAAGAGCAGTCTCTCCTGGAGTGATAGCATCTGGTTTAGAGAAGCTATCCACTGTAAGACACCATTTCTCATTATTGGACTCGACCTGGGTGCTCGGCGAGGGCCTGGACATCCAACTCGTCTTCATCTCCTTCATCCAGTAGAAGGAGTTGTCTATGTCTATGAGAATCTACTGACACGACATGGGTTGAGATGAATAAATATACGTTTGAGATAGGAGACCTGGTCAACTTCCACACGGATTCCTGGGTCTTCAAGCATTCCCACAAATCCTATGCCAGCCCTGGAATCATTATCAGTCGAGGTGTAGGTGATGCGAACAGACACGGAATCAATCAATTCCAGGTCTACTGGAGGGATGCTAAGATCACATGGGAGCATGACTCCTATCTACTGCGTGTAAATTGATGCAACTTATGGTATAATGGAGTCATGGGATACAAGATCTCAAGAAAGCAGAAGCGGAGTCTTAAGAGTCAATATCGACACAAAGCCTCAGACGACGGTCGACAGGTCTCTAAGAGGGAGTGGTCCTTCAAGGAAGGAGATCTGGTTGAGCTCAACAATCGAGGAGCAGACAACCTTGGCATTGAAGCTGGGGTGTGGGGGGTCGTGGTCGAGGGCAGCATCGGTGACGGGTACTTCAAGGTGCTCACCAGTTTTGGAGTCCAGGACTGGAATGGAAGCTGGATGTACCGGGTCCAAAAGATGGACACCCCCGTGTAGCTGTGCCATATGTATGGTATAATAGGGAAGCAAACAGCCAATAAAGGAACAATATGGATATCAAATCTTTCATCAAAGTGGTAGGAAACATGCCACCTAACGTTTCAATCCTGGTTCGTGGACCCCACGGAGTTGGAAAGAGTGAGATCTTCAGTCAGATTGCTGAAGAACTTGAGCTACCAATGATTGACCGGCGACTCTCACAGATGAGTGAGGGAGACCTGGTTGGGCTGCCAGAACTTGTGGATGGAGTAACTCGTTTCTGTCCGCCGGATTGGTATGCTCGGGCATGCCGGGAACCGGTGATTCTTCTTTTGGATGAGGTGAATCGTGCTACTCAGGAGCTGATGCAAGGTGCGTTTCAAATCGTGCTGGCTCGCGAACTGAATGGTCACCAGCTGCATCCTGAGACTCGGGTCTACGCGGCTATCAATGCTTCGGCTGAGTATCAGGTGAATGAGCTGGATCCGGCTCTCCTCGATAGGTTCTGGGTTGCTGATCTGGATCCGTCAAAGGAGGACTGGGTGACGTGGGCACAGGGTCCCGGTGAGATTGATCAGATCATGATTGACTTCATCAACAATCACCCAGCTCACCTCCGGCACACCGGTCAGATCGAACCAGGTAAGGTGTATCCTACTCCTCGTTCTTGGGCACGGCTGGACCGATGCTTGAAGCATGCTTCGATGGAACCAGGAGGCTTCGCTGGAGGCACATCTCCGGACGGATTCTATGCTACGTCGCTGGGATTCGTTGGAACTGAGGCAGCTATCTCATTCCGTGACTACATCGTCAACTATGAGATTCAGGTGTCCGGTGAGGATGTCGTGGACTCCTTCAAGAAGGTGAAGCCCAAGCTCAAGGCGATGACCAATGATAAGCTCAACTCGGTTATTTCTAAGGTGGTTGACCACTGCAAGAATAATGACTGGAATGTGGATCAGGCTAAGAACGTGGCAGACTTCGCTAAGATGATGCCAGGTGAGATGATGGTCTCATTGTGGAATGGAGTGATGGACTGTAAGAACGTTCCCAATATCACTGCGGTTCACAAGTTCCTCGGTCAGGCAGTTGTAGAGGCGGTTACTGCGGCAAGGGATGTTTAACCATCCCACCCGTGTAACTACGGGGACACTATGGTATAATGGAAACATCAAGGAGGCATAAATGGCCGTGAAAGGAAACACAACGGCGACTGACACTCCAGTCAGTCGGATTGCCACAGACGAGCAGCTCGCTGATTTCAATATGGACGCTCACCTGGTGAGTCTCATGTTGCACGAACCCTTCTTTAGTGAGATTCTTCGGGATGTCACCAAGGAGAGCTCATCGGCACTTCCAACTGCTGGCGTTACAGTGAAGGACACAGTTCCTTATCTACTTTGGAACCCCCGATTCGTGGCGGCTCTGAAGGGAATGAAGGTTAGGGGACTTCTCAAGCATGAGTCGTATCACCTGATCTTCAATCACTGCACCACTCGGAAGCATGACCCTCACGTCATCTGGAACTGGGCCACTGATCTGGCTATCAACTCCATTATTCCTGAGGAGGAGCTTCCAGACGGAGGTCTTCGACCTGGAAAGGCATTGGACCTGAGTAAGATTACTGATCCGGCTCGACTGGAGAAGTGGAAGAAGGTCTCTGACCTCATCGTCTCCTTCCCACTCGAGAAGTCCAGTGAGTACTACTTTGAGAAGCTCATGAAGGATGATGAGATTGCTGAGACCATCGATGGTCAGGGCGGCGGCGGAGGCCAATGCGATGGCAACTGCCAACCTGGAGACGGAGAAGGGGGATGCGATGGACAGTGCACCTGCGGTGGAAACCCGGGTCCCTTGGACGATCACGGCGGTTGGGACGAGATGTCCGATGAGGAACGTGAGGTGGTCGCCGGTAAGATGAGAGAATCTCTCGAGAGGGCAGTAAAGAAGTGTGACCAGAACGGCCAGTGGGGTTCGATCCCTGGGGCGACTCGTGAGAGGCTTCGGGACATGGTCTCCACTGAGGTGAACTGGAAGGCACTCCTTCGGAACTTCATCGGTCTCTCTCAGAGGTCTCGTCGAAAGAGCAGCATGAAGAGGCTCAATCGAAAGTACCCTTACATCCATCCTGGTCGAAAGACTGGTCACTCGGCAAAGCTGGCCATCTACATGGATCAGTCCGGTTCGGTGTCCGATTCAGATGTTGCATTGCTCTTCGCTGAGCTCAACAGCCTTGGACGCCTCACACAGTTCACCTTGTTTCCTTTTGATTACACAGTGGATGAGAAAAATGCTATCGAGTGGCGAAAGGGGCAGAAGGTCCCGGCGGTTCGAGAACGTGCTGGAGGAACTTGCTTCAACGCGGTGGCTAAGCACGCTGAGAAGGTCTCCGGAGAATACGATGGTTACATCGTCCTGACGGATGGTGAGTGCTCGGATCCTGGTCCGGCCAAAATGAGACGGGCTTGGGTCATCGTTCCTGATAGGGAACTCTACTTTACTCCTCATCCCAGGGACCTGGTCATAAAGATGAAGCACTCGAGGGACTAAACCCCGTGTAGCTTACCGCAGACTGTGGTATAATATACACACCAAACAAGGAAAACACGTGAAACGAAACCGGATCATTGATGATCTTTTAACACTCAGGCCCACTGGTCCAAAAGGAACGGTCACCTACACACCAGAGAAGTACTTCTGCTATGAGGCTTACAAGGATAAGACTCGGTGGAATGCCAGCCACTCCACATTCGAATATGAGGATCTCGTTCTGTTTGATTTGAATCTTCATACTGAGGAAGATGTTCGCGCATATATGCGGGATCGATTCTATGATAGAAGGTGCAATGACGAGCTGACTCGCGGCCAACGCGGTGGACTAAGTCGTAAGGTGAACCGTGTCTGGGAACGCCTCCACCCCTCCATCCGTCGAATTCAGACAGTTGGCTCAAAAGGCATCTATAGGGTAGCCTTGGGATGGAGCGAGGTTGTAGGTCATCTCTATGCGGGTGACATGGAGGAGGCGAAGAGTGTTGCCAAGCTACTTTTCAGGTACGTTGCGGGCGAGGACAGTCCTCACTTCAGGGTGACCTATGTTCGTCACGGTGGCGTCGTGGAGATGCTCGAGCTCAACAAGAAGCTCGTGGAGAAGACCAAGAAGAGCATCGAGTCCTGTGAACACAGGGCACAGCAGCAGCTCGAAAGAGCTGAGACCATGAGAACTCGCATCAAAGCTCTAGTCCTCGTGGAGCAACACCAGCTTCAAGCCGAGTGTAACTCGGAGCAGGCTGTGGTATAATAATAAAGTTCCATACGGAACATAACTTCAAACACTCAAACAACAAGGAATGAGAATGAAACTATCAACTCGCGCGGCTCCAATCGGCCGTGGAACTAACATTCTCGAGATCGAAGTACCGGAAAAGCTACGCAAGCGATTCAAGTCAGGTCTCGAGTACATGGACGATGCCCTCGGTGGGCAGGGATTTACTCCCTCCATGGTCACCCTCTTTACCGGAACTCCAGGCGCTGGAAAGACCACACTCATGCTAGAGACAGCAAATGCTCTCACTGGATCGGGTGCTACAGTTCTTTTCAACACAGCTGAGGAGAGCCTGTATCAACTCAAGATGACAGTCGAGCGGCTGAAGCTTCGTCACGGGTTCGTGGCAGGACAGGACACACTAGTTCCTGAGCTGCTGGCCCATTCTGATGAGTTGAGGACAGCCAATCCCAAGAAGCCATTCTTTCTCATTGTGGATTCCCTTCAGACTTTGAACGACGGTAAGTACGGAAGGAACACCAATTCGAAGACTGGTGTGCGTTCGCTATCGCTGATCACTGATTACTGCAAGGAACATTTTTGCAATGCCATCATCATCGGTCAGGTCACCAAGTCTGGTGCCATGGCTGGAGCTAATGTGCTCAAGCACATGGTGGACGCTTTCATCACGCTGGATGTCGAGCGTAAGGATGATGAGCTGATGGGTTGTCGGGTGCTACAGGTCGAGAAGAATCGATTTGGTGGCGCTGGTCACATTTTCTTCCTCGCTCTTCGAGAGAGAGGTTTCATGGAGGTATCCCGGGTGTCGGTGGCTTAGCCACCGCTGTTGTCGGTCGAGTGGGATACCTCTGTTCCTTGGTAGCTCGACCGACTTCCATCCCATGTAGCAGCTTAGCAGCTGTGGTATAATAGGTGTATCAAGGAGAAAACATGGAAAAAACTATGCAGATAACACTCAATCAGGCGGAGGCTAACAAAATACTGCGTGCTCTCGAGATGCTTGAGGAAGAGCTTCTCGCTCGGCCGAATCCCGATGAGGCCAGACAGGTGCAGCTCATCTGGAATAAGGTGTTCGACGTCGGTATGAATAATGGATTTGGAATCCGAAAGGAAGTATCATGAAGACATATACATTCTTGATTGGCAGCCAGGACGATTTTGAATCGCTGGATGAGATGCTCGACTATTTTGAAAACGAGACATCACCACCCCAAGCACATGGTTCTCGTGTGAATGCATCTGCCCATGAGTTCGAGGCTCCAGGAGCCTGTGACCAGGAAACTGTCACGATGATTGGACGAGGAATCGCGTTCAGCAACGACTGGTGCATGGATGGCACCTTTAGCTGTATGGTGGAGGGTAAGCTCGAAGCTAAGTCTTCAGTAGATGAAACCGCCTATGATCAGATCAATGATGCGATGGACAAGCTGTCAGACAAGCTGAATCCAGTTAACGATCCCAGGGATTGGTAATCCGTGTAGCTGCCCATCCGGTGTGGTATAATATTTCTAAAGGAGAACAAAGTAAATGGTAAAGTTCAGAATTCAAATTGATAACGTGAGTAAGGTCGAGGACAGCATTGTCGTGACCGGCATCGTGCGGAATACGGTAAGTCGAAAGAAGGGAAAACCCTTTGTGGCCACGCAAAACAAGTACGGACTGTTCAAGGTCGGTGGCACCCTCAAGGATCGAGGTTTCTCTCGGGGAGAGAGGATCGCTATTGCGCGTCGCTGTAAGCTGGAAGCTGCATCGCACGAAGCCGCTGAGGCAGCCTCTGAGACGAATACCCCGGTGATTGAGGATCTGCCCAACGGCACCAGCATTCTTGACATCTTTCCATTCTCAGCGGATCTTGAAATCAATTCAGAGATTGAAGGTGCACTGTAATGACAATGGCTGAACTACGTAATGCTATCCAACATATCCTGCCCAGAGCTCAGCTCGACGAGGACATGGAGGGACAGATCATAATCTACACTGACATGATGTGCGAGGGCGACGGTGGAACCAACTGGCAGCTCGTGCCCTATGTCGAGCAGGAGGAAGGAAATGGGGCAGCATGATATCATCATTGTTGATCTAACCCGTACGGGTAGTGATGACCTGCACTGGCATGCATCGGGTAGCTGTGACGGACGGGAGTTCGAAGCTAAGAGCATCCTGTACAAGGGCAGTCCCATCTTCAAGATCGAGGGAGCTGGCTCCCTCTCTGAGGGTAGCTGGAGTCGAGGCGAACGATCTGCCGTGGCCCGGACGTGTAAAAATAAGATGCTTGTGGAAACAGGACAGCTTCCCGTAGCTCCTGTCAAGAGTCGAGCGACGTATAAGAAATCGGGAAAGCCTCGTCGAGTTCCCGGTGTAAAGTATCATCATAGCGGATGGCCAATGAACTCATCCATCTCAGCACTTAAGAGGTCGAGGTAATCATGTACGCTTATAAAGCCACCATTAGATTCCCACAGGGAGATGTGGTGGTCTACGTCCACGCAAGTGAACAGAAGATTGCTCGAGCATTGCTCGAGGCCCAGTACGGCAAGGGTCGTATTGTCGGAGGAAACGTACTAAGATGTACGTGAGTGAGCTACAAGAGGGAATGCTACTCTTTCCCAACCCTCTTTACGAGCTCCAGGTCTGGGAAGAGAGTGCTTGGAGAACCTGGGATAGCTATGGAGCTGCACTTGTAGGGAAGGGAATGGGCGCAGATCTGGAAGTAATGATTGCTACTGTTCGTCCTTCTCGCGTTGAGAGCGGTCTTCCTGGACCCATGGTATATCTTGGGAAAGGGAGATCGGAGTACCTGTGGGAAGGGTCCCGCACCCATCATAAAGTGCTCATAAACGGAAGTATCTGTCATCTTTCAGGATACGATGTAAAGTATCTTGTTTCTGTTCATGAAGATATGGTGTAAAGATGAACGACCTGTTGTATAATATATAAAGGAACAATGGAACTCACACCTTTTGAAAGATCAGCTGTTTTTGCTCTTAGCACAGCAAGCCGATTTGCATCCTGTGCAGCGGTACAGAATCTGGTTGATGAGATGAACTTTGCATCAGCTCAGGTTAGAAAGAGCTTGAAGTATAATGACTTTGAAATAGCCAAAGGCTTCCAATCACAGAGGGATCAAGCAGAGAAAGAGCTTGTTCTCCTTGCTACTATCAGTAACCCAGAGTGGAACTAAAACATGAGATGGACACTTGTCACAAAAACACCGAGCGGAGAAATCCGATCACACGGCTTCGATGGATCACACGATAGTGAAATCGCGTGGGGCGAGGCATCTCAGCGTCAGATGGTGAAAGAGGATTATCAGTTGATAGCTATAATCCCAGGAGATCATCCCATCTTTACAGGAGATCCTGCACGTGGGCTTAGTATCCTCAGTCGAATTAGGAAGTGACATGCATAAGGGTGATCTAGTTCGGATCAATCTAGCAAAGTGTTTTACTGTTGAGCGCGGTGGACAACTATCGTTCCCACTTTCCACTTATGGTAATGACAAAGCTGGAGTTGTTGAATCGGCACGCCCTGTTACTCCGGAAGAAACATCGGAATGGTATGCTTCCGATGTTTCAAAGGGTCTGAATGATGCCGGTGAAAGCAAGCTTCCACCGCAATCACGTTATGTTCCTCTTCATCGAGATCGAGTATATACTGTTGTTCGTGCGCGTGCTAGGGTCAGGCTCGGCTGGGGGAATGCTCAAGGCGGTTACACCAAGATTCTCTGCACTGTAACCGGTGAGGAGACCTATATCAAGCGAGACCTGTTGGAGGTAATCTAATGTTATGGGTGATGATCGAGAGATCAGTCGGCTTAAGGAGAAAGTCAAAGAGCTAGAGAAGGAAAATCTAAAACTTCGCCAGCTTCTGGAGAGGACCATCGGACGCCTCAAAGTGGGGAACGTGGCAATGCGGAAGACCCTCAATGAGTCACCCTACATACCTAAGTTTAAGAAGCCCCGATGGGAAAGTGATGAATAGCCTTTCGTGTAAATCACGGCAAGGTATGGTATAATAAAAGCATTAGGGAGAATAGCATGACTCAGAACCGCACCGCCGACCTTGAAAAATCTTTGACCGAGGCTCGCAGTGTTCATGGTGACCTGCTGAAGTCTGCAACAGACTCCGCGGTGGAAAGATTTGCCGCATCAAACGGCTGTGAACGCTGTCGCGGTCGCGGGTGGGTGGTCACATGGGACACTCTGGACAGTATGTCTGGGTGTTATGCTGAGTATGGAGACTGTCCTGAGGAGTCCTGCACTCCTGAGTCACGTGAAAAATCGGGACTCCAGCCCGGGAACACCAAGTATGATCGCAATCGCGGATCGTGCTGGCAGGCTTCCTATACTGTGGAACAGATGAAGGAGATGCAGGAGGCAGGGTATCTCATCAAGCGTCTCGATAGAGAACTGGCCCTAGAAATCTCACGCTGGTCAGTAACCAAAGGCAAGGTGGTTCGGGTTGTGAAAGCCGGACGCGGTCGGAAGGATCGTCGGGTGGAGGTAGGAGTTGAAGGGATTGTTGACCGTGTTTTTTGCAATGACTGGGGTACTCAGAAGTGCATCGTGCGCGATGCTTCAGGCAACAAGCACTGGCCGACGGCTAAGCAGGTGGAGGTCATTGATCCCACTCCCAATCCCAGGGACTGGCAGCAGAATGTGGACGGCGTGCCAGTTATCGGCACAGTGATGAAGAAGACAGCCAAGGCAACTCTAATATCACTGACTTCAGGACATCAGCTCTGGATTCCCTATTCTCAGGCAGCGGAATTGCAGAGCGCAGTTTCAGGTTCGACCACTTCATTCATCCTGCCCACGTGGCTGGCTAAGACCAAGGGGCTGCTTTAGTGGTACCTGGCTCAGCTCTGGATGTATTCTACTTAGTGAATTGATGTTACCCATAGGAGATAAAATATGGCAAGACAGACAAAAGTAAGTCGATCGTATGCTCGACTTCAGGCGATCTTCGGATCTGAGAGGGCATTTAGATTTGCTCGAATGGCGAAAGGTGTGATCACTCACGGCCAGGTTTTTAAGAAGGGAGACCTCTTTGTGGAGATGGATCAGCCTCAGTGGGACAGTCTTCTGAAGAGTGGGCTCGTAAGAGAATCCGTCATGATCCCCGGTTCTTTTCATCTTTCAGGTTAACTGAAGATTTAACGGTGATATGATTTAACCATGAGCTTAGACCATCGACAAGTTGCTGAGGAGATCGCTGCTGCAAGACACAGCATTGATACCACACTTGTAATGTTGCGTGGAAAGATGAATGAGCTCAAGACTAATCTAGAGAATACAGTGAATGAACTTGAGTCGACAGGAGCCTTGTCGAGTGCAGCTGGACTTGGATCAGTTCAGGAGGCAGGGTTTCAGATCGACAGGCTTGTGCATCGACTGGAGATCCAGCGCCAGCATCTTGAGCAAGCACTGGCTCACATCCGAATTGTTCAGACCACACGGTAGATGTAAGTAGATTGGGGCCATGGTATAATAATGCTAGGAAATGAAATGGATTTTGTTACCACAATGAATTGTGACAAGTGCGATAAACGTTGCACGGGTGTCATGCAACACAATAGCAGCGGAGTTCGAGTCAGTTTCGTTTGCAAGATCTGCGATTACCCCGGATATCAACGGGTGTCGGATGATGAAAAAGATAAATGGCTTCAAGGAGAAAGCATCAATGTTTGAAAAGGTTTGTCTAATGGGGTTTGCCTATTTGTTGTTTGTTCACTTCTATCAGCATGTGCTGTGAGGTTGAAATGAATGTTGGCGATCTAGTAAGGAGAACTCTCCATGAAGGTCAGGAAGGGGAGATCGGGATAGTCCTATTCACATATTCGACCAATCCCACGGCAGGCTTTGTGAAAGTGATTACAACAACCGGTGTGAAAGACTGGTCACGTGATGCGTGTGAGGTGATCGATGAATGAGGCATATGATCTGTACTTTTCCAATCTCTCAGATCGGGAGCTTGACGGAGCCATCGTCACCATTACTGATTCGTGTAAAACTTTGCAAGGGCCTGATCGAGCAGTGATGGAATCCCTGGGCATGAAGGCAGCAGGTGAGTGGCGTAGGCGCCACCCAGGAACCATCTGTCCGACCATGTACAATCGAGCCATGGACAGCGGAGGATTTCCTTCCTGCTATTCAGGGCCTACCGATACTATTGTGCTCGACTAGTGTAAGTTGACAATGGCTATGGTATAATAACAATACCAACCAAGGAAAAAACATGTCAAGGTACGGCCTTCCATCCCGAAAAATGTTAACCTTTCTCAATGAGAATCCGGGCTCAACAGCTCGGGAAATACACGACCACCTCCACGGCGGGAAAACGATCGAGCAGCTGAAGGTCAGTTACTGGACCAAGCATTACACATCGGCTGGAGATCAGTGGCAGGAATCCATCCAGTGGCAGTCGAAAAAATACGTGCTCGACTACATGCTGCAGTCCAAGTACTATCGGGACGTCGAGGTTCTGGATGCCCGAGTACGCCTGGTCAGCAAGGTCTGCCGTGGAAAGTTCGCCTACCTAACATCACCGTACAATTGCCGAACACTTGCTTCGGATTCGAGCGGTGCTCGACCCCATCCTGGTGCGGCCAACAGGTCTGGCCAACGTCGATGGTGGTGGAGAATGAAGCACGACGGGGTCTACAAGTACTTTCTAACCACCAATGGAATGGCGGAGGTTGAATTGCACGGACTCGTGTAACCTTACAATAGTTGTGGTATAATAGGTATATCAGGAGGCATCATGGCCAAGAATAACAGAAGCAGAGCGGCTGATCGTCGACAGCGACAGATCATCGAGCACCTCAAAGCTCATCGCGGAATCGACCGTGAGCAGTTCTTTAGCGAAGGTGGAGATATCTGTCGCTGGCGAGGCATGAAGACAGTCGAGGTCGATCGCAAGAAGAAGGCCAATCGCCAGGCCTGCCGCACCTTTCGGAGGGATCTTTACTGATGGCGAAGAAGACTAAGGTTCAGAAGACTAAGGTTCTGTGCGTTAATTGCCGTCGTCAGGCTAAGGCAAGCTGGAGAGTGGTAAGACCAGGTATCAGCTATTTTCTTAACGGGCAGCCCGTGGAAGCACCGATCGGTGAGCCTTACTGTAGTCTACGATGCGTAAAAGAATTCCATCTTGGGATCTCTGGTATGAAGGAGTTTCCTAAGGAATGGAAAGTTGAAAAAGTGGAAGACAAGTGAAACCAGGCGATCTAGTGCAACGTAAGCCCACCCGGTTCGCGAAAGACGCAGACTTTGAGGGTCTTGGTCTTGTTACCAGTCGTGCCTGGACCGGATCGATCTGGGTCCTGTGGCCCGCGGTTTCAGCACCTGTGCTCATGAAGATCGACTGCTTGGAAGTGCCAGGTGCAGACGGGTGATCTAGTCCGGATGAAATACTCAGTGTTCTGGCTGGTGAAGAATAATAGAAATGTTCGGTACACCGATGCTGTAGGAATCGTGATCAGGCCTGGTGCTCATCCGCATGATAGGATCCAGATAATGATGGAAGGTAAGATACACAGGGGCATCTTGGAGCATTGGGAGGTGATCAGTGGAAGTCGGTGACCTGGTTAAGATGAAGAGAGGCTACTCTGTGCCGGGACTCATCACCCACATGTCAAATGAATTGAAGCCCGACAGTGCGTGGGTCTACATTACGGTTGAGTGGCCTGATGATGGCCGATCTCTCGAGAAGAGTAAAGATCTGGAGGTGATCAGTGAAAGTGGGTGACCTGGTTAAGCAGAGATCTATTGGAATGCCTCGGCAGGACAAAAGTATTGGAGTTATTCTGGAGGTCCGAGAAAATCCGGACCCCCACCGATGTCCTGCTGTGCTCGCCTACTGGGGTCCAGGGCACAAGATGAATGATCGATATGTCACTTCAATAGGACTAGAGGTGGTCGCGCACACGGATCTGGTGTAGGTCGAGCACGGTTATGGTATAATGGAATCACTTAATAAGGAGAGTAACATGACGCAGATAGTTGACGTCGTTGACAATGATTTTGGTCTATTTTTGCTTGAGGGAGTATTCCTCGCTCAGGCCCACATTGTAGCAGCTCGAGAGGGTTGGGAGGTCGTGCGCCTCGACGATGAGAATGATGGCTTCGATGACGTACCCATCCTGTGGGTGACCCGGCCAGAGGCTGTGGCAGCGCACAAAAGGCAGAGAGAATCTTTGGACGGAGCCAGGGAGTTTTGGCAGCATCATGGGATCGACGCCGAGATAAACGTGTAGGTTGACCGCAGCTGTGGTATAATAAGGGTAACAAGGAGAAAACATGCTTACCCCTCTCGAAATCACCCAGCTCAAGGCCCAAGGTCTTGCAGTAAATCTTCTGAGCTCACTGATGCTCATTGAGCTTCTTGAGCAGAATGAGCGTGTCCTCGGGGCAGTTCGCAAGTTGGGTACCTCCCCGCAGCTGCCATTCGAGCAGCATGGCATTGTGCGGCAACTGGCCGATGAGCTCTCCACCATCGAGGAGCTGTTCCAGGCGGCAGGCACCTTTCACGAAAATCTCGGCATCTCTGCCTAAGAGGATACAATGAACATCTTTGCACACCAACCCATGGTGACCCCCAACGGTCAGGCAGTTTGCGTCCAGTTTGGAAACCGGGCCAGACGTCTTAGCATCGCGCTGGATGATAGCTGCGGCAGACTTCAGTCTCTCTCTCGCGGAGACATCGAGCTCCAGAGAGTCGGTCTCTCGGGCATGGTTGAGGTCTGTACCCAAGAGGTCTTCCCTGATCAAGGGAGCAGTCCGGTGCATGCATCAATGGAAAACTTTAACCTAGCCATGGAATGGCTCAATAACCCCGACGGGATGTAAGTTGAACCAAGCTATGGTATAATATAGCTATAAGGAGGAAGCTGGCCGCGACGGTGGCCAGAGTCGGTGGGAATCGGCAGTCAACGTAGATAAGGCCTTTGATCTGGTTAAGCTAACTCAGAATCCAGATCTCGCTGAGGACATTGTTTAGCAGTTAGATAACATTGTTCGTACCGTAGCAGACGGAATCCCACCTCTTCCCCTTCATCTTTTAACCACAGATACAAAAACGGCGCCGTTTGAGTCGGTGACCAGAGGATAGGCAACCTCGTAGAGTCGTTTTTGTATCTCATTTTCTTAGAGGCAGTCAGACTGAGGGGTTCGATTCCCCAACTGAATAGGACAAGGTCAGACAGCGGTGCGTTCGGGATGATCCCCAAATCTCCACGAGCACTGGAAGGAAGCGGTTGGGGCTGCTTCCTCCTCTTTTTTTTTTGAATACCTAGCTGGTGTAAGTCGAATGCAGGTATGGTATAATGGGAATATAAAGGAAAAACATTATGGTACTTGAAAACATTAGGGGAAAACTTCATCAGCTCAATGAAAGTGAACTCGCCACACTGAACTCGCTTGTGATCGATCAACTAAAGAGATCTCGACGGGAAACCTCTAGGCTTGCCAAACTTCGGTTTCAAGTCGGAGATAAAGTAGGGTTTGGAAACAGAGCAAAGCGTGGAAAGCGATCCTATAAGGAAGGAACGATTACTTCGATCAAGCGAACCCGTGCCGAGGTGCTGGTCTTCAACACGACGTGGACCGTTCCTCTCAACATGCTTCAAGCGCTGTAAGGAAAAAACATGTACGAAAAGATTCATATCATGGATGATGTCATCGAGAACGAGAGCTCAGGAGATCGAGGGCTATCAGTTAGTGCTCACGTGGATACCCTAGGTAAGGTCATCTTGGAGCTGGGAAACTCAATGACCATTCGAACTGACTGGCAAGGAGCAGTCTCGTTGTCTGAGATTCTCAGAGATGCGGTAGCAAAGATTGAAGCGATTCAAGCTAATGGCGCACGGCTTCTGGAGTTGGCTACTTACAGACGCACTTCGGCTTACAGCAGTGCTGGTCTTTCACCGACGGAAATCGACGTCGTCGAGTCCTATATCGAAGAGGACAGTGATGGGTGTTTCATCGAGACCACCGCGTACGTGAAACTTCTCAATCACTTTTGCGACACAGAGGCGATGCCCTATGAGGTAGCCTCTCAACCTCTTTCCAATGAATGCACCGATGATCCGGATGACTGGATTCTAGATCACTTGAGGAAACAATGACTTTTACTGATAGAGAGCTGGCGCTGATCATGGTAGCGCTCGACAACACCGCCCACTGGATTCGACAACACGAGGAGGACGGTGACCTTGATGGCATCGATGACTTTCAGGTTCAGGACATGAACAAGCTGTGGGATCGAATCCGTGATCAATGGGCTCACCAGCAGGGGCGCGTGTAAGTCGAGCTAGACTGTGGTATAATGGAAGTATCAAGGAGATATATTATGCAAACTACGCTATCAATCAGACTTCAACAGTACCCATTGTGGATTATCAAGCCTGACGGCACATCAACTAACATTGATGTTTGCTCGGATGA
>Ga0209434_1000451_pt1 | contig 19833 bp, 21 predicted proteins | sample ETNvirnome_2_300_FD_184068 | JGI IMG/M metagenome (GOLD analysis project Ga0209434, IMG submission 184068) | Marine viral communities from the Pacific Ocean - ETNP_2_300 (SPAdes) (version 2) | ecosystem: Environmental > Aquatic > Marine > Oceanic | place: Pacific Ocean | collected 2013-06-22
CTGCAGCTACAGCCCTGCGCCGTCTGCGCGCTTCGCCCCTTGCACGCTATACCCCAGGACCACCGCACAGGGCCTTCCTGATGGACGCTGAGCGCTTCCGGCTGCTACGTGCACCCTCGCAGTCGGGGAAGACCCTTGTCGCCGCATATGAGACGGTCTCGCGCTGCCTGGGCCAACACCCCTATCAGGACGTTAGGCCTCCGCCGATCGAGGTGCGCGTGTTGTGTCACAGCTTCCGGCAGTCGGTGGTGGTGCAGGCGAAGGTGTACGACTTCCTGACGCCTCGCATGCTGGCGAGCGACTGCAGCTTTCACCCGGCGCGAGGCTTCAAGCACAACACGGTGAGCTTCGCCAACGGGTCGCGGATCGTCTTCGTCACCGCCGAGCAGGACCGGCTAGCCCTTGCGTCTGCCACGCTCGATCTGGTTTGGGTAGACGAACCGCCGACGGAGACCGCCTACGCCGAGAGCGCCTCGCGTCTGGTGCAGACGGGCGGCAGTATGTACCTCACGCTTACGCCTGTAGGTCGTCCAGTGGGATGGCTCAAGGATGAGGTAGAGCGCGGCGTGCTGAGTGAGACACACTTCAGCCTGAGCGCGGAGGCTTGCCCCTGGATGACTGAGGCTCAGGTAGAGGAGGCGATCAACGTCTGCCTCCCCAGCCAGCGACCGCAGGTCATCTACGGTGACTGGGATGGGGTGACCCCTGACCGCTACTTCGCAGCCTTCGATGACGATATGGTGACTGAGGACCTGCCCGACCGCGAGCTAAGTATCGGTGTCGGCATCGACCATGGCGAAGACGTCGGTCGAGAGGTCGCCCTGCTCTGCGCCTTCGAGCGCGACCCGAAGCGACCGAGAGTCTGGTTCCTCGATGAGTACGTCTCGCAAGGCAAGACAGGCATCGAAGCAGACGCGCTCGGCATCGTCGCCATGCTCGAGCGGGCGGGCGTCGGACCCGAGGCCGTCGACGAGGCCCGCGGCGATACGAATAGCGCCGGTAAGTCCCAGGCAGGGTACGCGATCAACACGCTCTTGACAGAGAGCATCGCGACGCTCTCGGGCTACCCCGAACACTCGCCGCCCTTTCGCATCAAGCCAGCGCGCAAGGGACCCGGCAGCGTCGTGTATACGAGCCGTCTCCTTCACGCCGCCATGGTGAAGGGAGATATGCGTATCCACCCGCGCTGCTCGAATCTCGTCGAGAGCTTCCGTCATTGGCGCGGCCCGGGCGGTGACCAAAAAAACAAAGACCTCTCCCACGCTCTCGATGCGGCACGCTACATCGGGCGCTCCTTCCTTGACACTCGCGCTGGAGGCATCCAGTCTCTCCGTGTAAGGTGACCCCGCATGGCTCATACCAACGACCCTAGACCGCAGCAGCAGCGACCTCCTCTGCCTGACAACGAAGACGAGAAGCGTCGCTCGCACTCTCGCCTGCGTCGTCGCATCATCGAGGGATGGTGGCGTCGTGACCTCGACGAGCGCGTCGCTGAGTTCTTCGCAGAAGGTACAGCGGCCAGGCTCGGGTACCGCGACCAGACTCGGAACCTGTTCCGCTCCATCGTCGACCAGATGTCGCGACTGTACGGCAAGCCGCCCACCATCGAGCACGCAGACGCGAACGAGGACAAGGTCGCAGACTTCTCGAACAAGCTCCGAGCTGCTGAGCTGTGGCCCGTACTCGGTCGCAACCAGCGACAGGTGGTCGGCATGCGGGAGTCGCTCGTGCGCGTTGCGTATGTACCCGACGACGGGCTCCAGTTCCGTGTCGTGCCGTCTGACATGGTATGGGCCGCAGCGACGCCCGACCGACCGAACGACCCGAGCGCAATCATCGAGGCGCGTATCAGGACGTTGACCATCGGCGGCAAGGAGGAGGCTCGCTGGACGTGGGACGTCCTCGACATCAGAGACGAGCCGAGCTACCGAGTCGTCCTGCCTGTCGGCTCTCGACTCGACAAGGCGACAGACATCACCGAGCAAGTCCTCGGCGGCGACTTCTCGGGCAGTGCATACCCGTACATCGTCGACTCCAAGCCTGTCATCCCGTATGTCCTCTATCACGCAGAGGGAGGCGGCGACAGCCTGTGGGATGCGTACACAGGCAAGGAGATGGTCGAGGCGACGTTGACTGTCGCGACGCTCTGGACCTTTTGGAATTACTGCGTTCGGGATGCGTCGCACCCGATACGCGGGCTAGCGAACGGCATCATCAGGGGCACCGCTACGAAGGGCGGCAATAGGTCATCGAGACGAGAAGTCGCAGCAGACCCGACCACCATGCTGATGATTGACAGCGAGGGAGCTGGCTCGGTGCAAGCGCTGCAATGGAGCGCAGGCTCCGACCCCTCGAACCTCCAGCTTGCCATTGACGCCTACGAACAACGCTCGCTCATCTCTGCTGGCATCAGTCCCGCAGACATTCAGCAGACAGGCTCCCAGAGCGGCTATGCCATCAGCTTGAAGCGCGAGGCAGTGCGAGAGCGGCAGCAGGCGCTGATGCCTCAGATGGAGGCAGGCGACCGTCGCGTCCTCGCTCTCGCTGCGAGCCTCTGCAACCGATACGAGGGCGAGTCGTTCCCCGATGTCGGGTGGAACCTGAGGTATAGCCAGATACCGTTGACGACAGACGAGCGCACTGCGCGCATCGCCGAAGCCCGAGCTGGGCTCGAACTCGGCACGAGAAGCATCGTCGATATCGTCATCGCCGAGAATCCTGGATGGACCCGAGACGAGGCTGCCTCGTGGCTCGAGCGAGTTCAGGCGGAGAGCGCCGCCCTGCGCGGTGTCTCTGCCACGACCGGAGTCGAGGGGCAGGCTGAGGGCGGCGAGGATGAAGCAGGAGACGTCGCAGAGACAGAGAGCGCGCCATCCGAAGAGAAGCTCGCGGATACTGCGCTGAACGGAGCGCAAGTCGTCGCAGCGATGACCATCGTTCAGAGCGTGGCAGAGGGTACCCTGCCCCGAGACGCGGGCCTGTCGATGCTGTCCGAGTTCTTCAATCTTCCGAGAGACGCAGCGGAAAGAATCATGGGGTCGGTGGGTCGAGGCTTTCGTCCCGCACAACCAGAGAAACCAGCAGGAGGTGATCAGTGACAGACGCAACCATTCCAGAGGAGCGCTTTCAGCAGGAGGTCGAACGACGCAAGGCAGCAGAGCGCCAGGCGGCAGAAGCGGCAGAGAGCCACGCAGCGCTGACGGCGCAAGTCGCCGAGCTGACGACGAAGGTCGAAGCATCGTCGACGCTACAAGCCCAGCTCGACGCAGCGACGCGCTCGGCGCAGACACAAGCGCACCACGTCGGCATGCTCGAGAATGGCGTCCGCACGCAGAGCGTCCGAGACTTCATGCTGCACCAACATCAGCAGCACGCAGAGCAGGCAGGCGCAGAGGCGCAGCCTTGGCCCGACTGGTTCAGCACGAACAAAGACCGCATGATTCAAGACCTGTCCTCGCTGCGTCCACCTGAGCCCGTCGCAGCAGCACCGACAGCGACGACGCCCGCACTCGAGCAGCCGTCAGCGCCCGCCCCTGTGCCTGTGCCCGCACCGCAAGCGAACAACGGCGCGCAGCCTACCCCGCCTCCGACGCAGTCATACGTCCCCGGATCTATCTCGGGACTGCCGATGGACGAATGGAAAGCGAACAAGGGCGAGCTGATGCAGGGACTCGTCTTGCCGTGGTCATCTTGACGGTTGACAGTCTCGGCGTCGTCTGCCTATCGTTGTCGTTGATGTCTCCTCCATGCTGTCGCCGAGCGTAATCGGGCGCTAAGGGAAGAGACGTCATCGGTCACGCCGTCGCCGGGTAGTCCAACGGGCGCTAAGGACCGAACAGATAAACCATCAACTTGGCGCGCTGCGTCATAGAATAAGGACTGCCTACCATGGCCAATGAAATTACCTACTTTGGGACACAGGGCGGCAATATGCGCGCCGCTGAGGTGTTCAATACCCTCCTGTGGGAAAACCTCTGCGACCGAATCGATCTACGCTCGCTCGGCTTGAAGCTCGGCGACGTCGGTGGCTCTGGCTCCGACACGCTCGCGACTCCGACGGTGACACTCGCCGATCCGATGAACGCAGCCAACACCAACGAGACGGCCGCGTTCGATAATGATGCCTTGACTCATAACCAGTTCTCGGTTTCCGTGGCCCAACAAATCATAAGCTACGGGCTCTCGGACAAGTTTATGATCACTGGCGCAGCGGGCCAGCTCGACCTCGGTCGACTCGCTCAGGCTGCTGCTGATGCGTACTCGCTACGAGTAACCGATATGGTCTGCGGCATCATCGATAGCTTCGCCACGACCGTTGGAACCACGACTGTCGACCTCACTACTGACGAATGGTTCGACGCCATGTTCGGGCTGGAGCAGAATATCGTTCCTGGGCCGTACGCCGCGGTCTTGTTCCCGACGCAATACACCGACCTCCAGTCCTCGCTTCGCAGCGAAGGCGGCGCGGTGCAGTTCATGCCTGCGACTGCCGAGCAGCTCGCGATTCGAAGCCCTGGTTTTAAGGGAAGCTATCTCGGCGTCGACATCTGGACCAGTGACAGCGTCGCAACCGCGAACGCTGGCGCCGACTCCGCTGGCGCCATGTTCGGTGCTGGCGCGTGGGGCTACGTCGAAGCGTCTGCCAAGTCGCAGATGCCGGGTTCCATTGCGGCATCCGTTCCAGCCGGTAGTCCGGTGTACGCAGAGTTTGCGAGGACTGCCGACCCCGGCATCTCTCGCGTCGTCGCCCACGCCTTCGTTGGCGTGTCAGCAATCGAAGATCTCCGAGGCGTGTCAATTATTACTGACCGATAGTCGACGACGTCAACAGAATCTCGGGCGGCGGGGCACCCCCTCAACCTCGCCCCGCCGTCCGCGATTCACAACAAGGACAGGAACAGAATGTCAGCAATCGTCGGACAGAGAGTTACTCAGCAAGACAGCCCCGACGCGCCGAAGCTACCAGCTCGGACGAAGTCGACCTCGAGCTTCATGTATATGCATCATCCGCATCGGTGGCAGTTCATCGAGGAGACGGGCGAGTGGCTCCCGCTCCTCGGCAAGCTGAAGACAGACCCCGGCGTCGGCGGCGTGACTGATGAGGGCGGGACCGACCTCGCAGTGGCGCAGCATACGCGCCGAGGCTGGCATATGATTCGACCGAGCGACGAGCGGCTCGGCAAGTTCCGCTGGTACGTTCAGAAGATTCCGAAGGCAGGTAAGGGAGTCGTCCACGCAGACGCGACAGAGGGCGTCGAGGTCATCGGCGGTCGAGCGTTCTGGCGAGAGGGCGGCGAGGCCTACTATGAGTTCCTGCGCCATCTGTCGTCGTCTGGCATCATCGCCACCGTCAGCAAGCAAGTCGTCCGACTCAAGGTCGAGCAGCAGTTGCAGACCATCGACCGCATGCAGAGCGCAGTTGCTAACGCGCCGCACAATCAAATCCTCAGCGCCAGGCTCGATGCGGCGACGAGGACTCTCGAGGCAATGCAACGCAAGCCACTCGCGACCATCGACACGAAGCCGAAGTCGAAGCGACGCAAGTCGATGGACATGACATGAGCGAGAAGCAGGGCTACCGCGAGGCGATGACGCGACTGCAAGGTCGTCTGGTCGAGAGCGGCATGGACTCGAGGCGCGCAGAGCAGAAGGCGCGAGAGACAGCAATCAAGAGAGACAGAGCTGCCAGAGACGGCAGCGACAAGCGAAAGAGATAACCCGGCCCGAAAGGGTCGCTCAATGGAGCGGGTAACATGGCAAAAGGAACGAAGCATATCGGCCACGGCGTCAAGGTCAGAGACAATGGCGCGGTGTATATAAAGGCCCTCGACGCAGCAACCACGGACCAATTCGAGACTGACCCAAGCAAGGCAGGCGAGATTGTGTTCTGGATTGACGAGTCGGGAGACAACTTCAAGGCGGCTGTGGTCTACAGCAACGGCACGACCAGCAAGACCCTAACGGTCGCGTTCGACTAAGGGGCGACCATGAGTTTATTCAACGTGGACGCTTTGACGTTCGCGAACCAGGCAGTCAGCGAGAGCGCCGCCCAGGCAGTCACCGAGGATGGCGGGGCAGGGGTCGCAGTGGGAAGGCTCCTCGGGGTCCGAGCCACCATCTCTGACAACGACGGCGACACTGGCGATGCGGTGACGATCAAGGTCTACAAGAGCAGCGCGCTCACGGTGGCGGGCGGCGGTGAGGAGCTGTACTCTGCCGACTTCTCGTTCTCGTCTGATGCGGAGACGCTCAGCGACCTCCTCGCCAGTCCCGTTCCGTTCTTTGCTCAGCCGCACGTCACCATCACCCCCGCATCTCAAGCGGACACCGACATGGTGGTCACGCTGTACATCGACGACGGCAGGTGAAGCATGGGCGCGGTCTTCCGCAAGCATCCGAAGCAGGAGCAGCCGGTCCCACGATCGCAGGTGCAGACAGAGCATCCGGCGCAAGGCTTCGACCCGAGACATCTGAGCACCGAACTCCTTGTTTGGTGCCGAGCTGACGCTGGCGTAGAGACGAACGGGTCGACCGTTTCCGGATGGCGCGACATGAGCGGGCGCGGTCGCGACTTCGCACAGGCGACAGCAGGCAATCAGCCGGCCTTGAGGGCATCCGGCCAAGGCGGGCGGCCAGAGATGGTATTCGATGGCGCTGACTCGATGACCGGATCTAGCCTCTTTCCGATGCTGTCTAGTGCATCAGAGTGGACGCTGGTCATGGTGCTCGGTCAGGGTTGGTCGGATACGGGTGCTAGCGGGGCCTACCAGAACTCACCCGGCATCATCACAGCCTCCGACTCTGCTGGGTACTTCGGCGCGGGCATTGTCAGCAGTGACGGCCCTGGCGGCGGGATCTACAACGCCGGCTACAAAGAGAGCGCCCCGCCGTCTGGGGCCATTCAGTCAGCAGGAGACCCCTGCATCTTCGTGCTTTACTCTGACTCCGGGATCAAGTCTCGACTCAACGGCTCGGCAGGATCGACGGCCACGGGCGCTGCGATGCTCTCGACCGCAACTACCCTGGAGATAGGCGACAGCGCTGCGGGCCACTCGGACGAGCCCTACGACGGCCCGATGTCTGAGGTGTTGATCTTCGATGGCGTGCTGAGGCAGAATGAACTCGCATCGCTTGAGGACTACCTCAGCGACCGCTATAGCATCAGGGTGTCGGGCTGATGCGCTGGTTGGTATTAGAGACAGCGGGCGCCGCCAGGGCGCGTGAGGCTGAGCTATCGGCAGCGACGGGCTACCCACGACCAGCGGCAGCGACAGACCGCATCGTGGAGGCTATCAGTCACATCGACGGGCGCGGAGCCGTGCCAGTCCCAAGCAACGTCTGGTCGTGGTCCCACGGTTGCGAGATTGACTTATCCATGTTGCTGACAGACATCGAGCGCGCCGCGCTGTACACCCCGGCAGACATGGCCGAGGGCGGATGGTTTAATACTGTGGAGATTCTCTGATGCCGCAGGAGACGCAGTACGCGCACCGACACGGACTTCCCGACTTCATCGTTCGAGGCAGGGTCAACCTGCTCGAGTGCCCGGTCTATAGCGGCTCGACGTTGACGGCTCCGTCGAGCGGCACTGTCGATGTATTCAAGGGCGACGGCACGAAGCTCGTCGACGGGCAGTCTGTCACCATCACGGCAGACATCGCCACCTATAGCGTCGCAGCGCTGACGCTACCGACGACGATGTCGCTCGAGGACAATTGGCTCATTGTCTGGTCGCTGACTCTGGCGGGCAGCGCTCACACCTTCCAGCGCTCTGCTGCTCTCGTGCGCCGCGAGCTTCATCCTGTCGTGACTCCCGCAGACATCAGCGCAATCCATCAGGACGCCTCGTCGCTGCTCGCTTCGGGACAGACGCTCGCGAACTTCATCGACGAAGCGTGGGACATGATTCAGCGCAGGCTGTTAGCTGCTGGTCGTCGACCCTATCTCGTCCTTTCCGACTTCGCCTTGTTCGATGTTCACAGGCAGCTCGCGGTCGGTCTGCTGTTCCTTGACGCAGCCAGTTCGGTGGGCGACGGCAGATGGTCAGAGATGGCAGAGCAGAGTCTCGAACGATACGAACAAGAATGGGCGCGGTTGTCGCTGACCTATGACATGGACGAAGACGGCGTCGCCGCAAGCGATGAGCAAGGCATAGCTGGCCCGACAGCAGTCTACCTCGGTGGCCCAGGCAGGAGCGCACGATGGCAGTGGGGGCGCTGAACCGCTCGCAAGTCCGAGCGAATATGTCGACGCTTCTCGGGGCTGCTTCTGGCGTTGCCGAGTCCGCATGGATTGACGTCGAGTCGGGGCCGCAAGGCAGAGCGCACTTGTATTGGTCGCTTGCCTCTATCTCGAGCGCTGACGCTGGACATCGAGCAAGGACAGGGACAGTCGTCGGGCGTCGGTACTCGCTCGTCGTTCGATACGCTCACCGCATCAATCCCAAAGACAGAGAAACAACTCGAGACGCAGCGCTCGACAACCTCGACGCGCTCGAGCGAGCTGTTCGCAACTCGACGAACGCAGCGCGGGCGAGCCTCGAAGTCACGTCGTGGAACGACGTCGAGCGGCTGAGCCCATCGCGAGAGTGGCTCATCTGGGACATCACCATCAAGGCCTTCTCCTTGTTCGACCTGGCGGGCTGACATGGGCGACACCTTCCAAGCAGTTGCTCTCGACCTCGCCGACGTTATGAAGTCGGTGGAGTTCACGCCGAAGCTCCGTCGAGACTTGCTGAAGACTCTCGCCGAGAGCGAGGGTCGCTTCGACATGGAGTTCCGCAAGGAGGACTTCGGCGGCATCGTTCGTCTTCGTAGGGTGAAGGCGACCTCAGCGATCCGAGATTGGAAGACCGGCAGAGTCATCGAAGCAGCGAACACCGAGGGCGACCTGCCAGTCAAGAGCGGGCGCTTCGTCGCGGGCTGGAACTGGAAGTTCAAGGGCACGAACGCAACGGTCGAGAGTCGCGTCCCGTATGCCGTCCACGCGCACAAGGTCGACGAGGACCCCGGCGAAGGACTCAAGGTGGTGACGAGGTTCCTCGAGAAGGATTGGGCGAGAGCAGCAGACGAGATGGCAGACGTCATCGAAGACCACCTGAACGGGTCGCTGGCATGACGTTCGTCAATCTCAGCATCGACGGAGAGCGTCGACTCGGTGTCTCTGCTGACGCACTCTCTGACAGCGCTCTCGGCGAACTCGAGGAGATAATCGAAGGCATCGCTGACGCAGTCGAGGAAACAATCTTCACGAGCTGGCCCGTCGACACTGGCAGGTCGCTTCGGGCATGGCGTGTCTACGTCGACGGCTTGAACCTCATCATCGAGAATCCAGTCGAGTACGCATCGTGGGTCCACCCGAAGGGCACGAAGCATCGCGGCGATGACCTCGGCATAGCCGCCGAGATGATTCAGATTGAAGCCGAGCGAGGCTGGCAGCAGAAGGAGGGGCGCATGCGTCGCATCGTCGAAGGCGATGTCGATAGCTCCCTTCTCGGCGACTCTGTCTCCGCTGCTGCGACGACTGCGGCGATGCGTCTGGCGGGCGTGTCTGAGCTGCCAGGCGGCGAACTCTTTACTGCACTCCGCGAGACGTTTACACTCTCGTCAATTGCGTCCCGCGAGAGTGGAAGACAACAACGACGACGACGGGGATGACCCGATAGGAGAATAAGGACATGACCGAATCCACAATCATCCACACTAAGCTGGACGGACAGTTGACGCTGGGCTCTCAATGCACCGCAGGCGGCGGCGCGTTCAGTGCGGCAGCAGGCATCAACTCAGGCGCCGACACTTATACCGTCGCCTACGAAGCTGGCGACCTGAGCTTGACCATTCCGCAGGCGAGCGTCTCCAACTACCTCGACCGGGGCAAGATCACCGATCCTCCCGCGCTGCGCTATGGGGACGATCAAAGCATTTCGTTCTCGTTCAGTTGTTACTTCCGCGATCTGACGGACTCGGGGGCTCCTGCCCTGGTGGACATCATCAACAACGAGGGATACGCAGGCTCCAACTGGGTGTCGACTCTGTCGACCTCCATCGCGTCAGACGATGCCGAGGTCTTCACTATCGACCTCCGATGGATTGTGACTAACCAGGGCAACGCTTCGGACGTTCACAAGCTCGTCCTGCCGTACTGCACTGTCAATTGCGCCATCGCCGAAGGCGACCCGAACACTGTCACCATCAACGGCACCTGTTGGGCCGCAGAGCCGTCGGTGATTCTCTGATGGCTAGCAAGGTCGAGAAGCTACAAGAGCAGATTGCCGACGCTCGCAAGCGACGCTCGTCGGACATCGCGCTCCTTCAATCTGAACTCTCCAAAGAAGTCGCCAAGGCGGCGAAGAAGAAGGGCGGGAACGGTGCGTCGACTCCAGCATCCTCGGACGATTCCTGATAGCTCGCCCGCATACTTCGTTGCCTCCGTGCCAGGTCACGGCGACCACGACTACCGCATTCCACGACCGTCTATCGTTGCGCGACTCTTGAAGCCGCTCATCGGGTCGGGCTTGTGGCGCATCAACCGAGACGACATCGGCGACATCGACGAGGTCCAAGCCGAACTTGTCGAAGAGTCAGTCGGCGCAGCCATTGGCATCTGTTGGCGACATCGCGAACTGGAGATGGAGACGAAGCGTCGAGACTTCGAGCGCGGCGTCGACGGTCTGATGGAGTTCGGTGCTGAGGTCATGGGCGAGCTATACGAAGCGGGCTACTCCCAAGACCAGGTGACAGTGCTCGGCAACGAGATGGTGACCAAGCTGATGATTGCGTTCCCGTCGCCTGCCAAGGAGGTGCAGGAGCGGGTGGATTTTACTGTACCCCGGACGGGTTCGGAGACTTCCTTGACCTCGACCTAGGAGTCTCGCTGTTCGGGGAGCCGCACGCGCTGCTCCAGTTCGACGAGGAGACACGTCTCGAACTTCGAGCGTACTGGCAGATCCTTCGAGCGACAGACCACCGCAAGGGGAGCGGACGAGCGTCTGCGCTGAAGCCGTCCGACCTTCGCATGATGACCGGGACGCCAGCGACAGCAGGAGACATGGCCCATGTCTGGCTGATGTCGCACCCGGCACCGAGCAAGGACAAGCAAGGCGCGGGCCTTCGTTCTGCGTGGAAGCAGGGCGGCGCAAGCGAGAAGACGCTGGACTTCTGGTTGCAGCAGTAAGGAGCGAGCATGGCACGCAAGATTCGGTTCGAGTTCGTCGGAGATACCAGCCAGCTCCAAGGCAGCCTCGACCAAGTACAGCAAGACAGCGACAAGCTCGGCGGCTCGTTCGACGATACGTTCAAGAACAAGGGCGCAGGCGGCGCAATCAAGGCGACGGTGGCGTTCGCCAAGGCGCACCCCGCGCTGGTTGCGCTCGGCATTGCGGCGACTGCCCTCGGCGTTGCGCTCGTCAAGGCATCGCAAGCCACTATCGAGTTCGCCGCCAGGGCCGATGTCATCGCGAAGAAAGCCCGCGCAATCGGCACGTCGGCAGAAGACCTGCAAGTCATGCAAGGCGCGCTCGAACTTGGCGGCGTCGCAGCAGAGACGACAGCGAACGCAATCCAGAAGCTCAGCGTCAACCTCGGCATGGCTGCGAAAGGCAGCAAGATGCAGGTCGAGGCGCTCGAAGACCTGAACCTAACCTTCGAGCAGCTCGAGGCGGTGCCGCTCGATGAGAAGATGGCACTGATAGCCGACGGCATGGTCGCCATGACCAGCCAGAGCAAGCGAGCGCAGGCAGCGCAGGCGCTTCTCGGCCGCGGTGCGATGGACATGCTCGCAGCCTTCGACGAGGGCGGCGACGCTATTCGCAAGTCTTCGGAGATGGTCAAGGCTGCTGGCATCATCAGCAACCTGACAGCGAAGGAGAGCGAAGCGCTCACCGACGCTGTCACCATCGCAACGAGACAGTGGCAGCGACTCAAGGACGGCGCGCTCGAGCCGTTGATTCCCATCGTCACCGTCATCGTCACCAAGCTCGGAGAGATGTTCCAGATCCTCTCCGAGACGGGGGTTCTCCAAGCGCTTGCGACGTCTGTCGCGTTCGTAGCCGAGAAGTTCATCGGGCTTACAGACGAGGTCGAGCGGTTCAAAAAGGAGACGTCAGAGGCGGCAGCGGCGCAGAGCGACTCCTCCGCAGACCTTGAAAAATACAAGGGGAAGATCGCCGAGCTATCCGGAGTGGTCGCCGAAGCTCGAGAGAAGCAGAAGTTTCTGAACGATCTAATCAAGGCAACTCCTTGGCGCGACCATACGAAGACTCTGGAGGATGTCGCCCAAATCGAGCGGGAGCTGAACAGCTCCAGTAATCAGATTTATGAGGACGGGAAGCTGCGCCATGGCGGACGAATCGGAGCCGCCAAGGAGTTGCGAACCTGGACGAAGCTGCTCGAGATGGAAGAGGCGAGGCTGTCTGATGCTCGACTGAAGGCGCAGGACGCATCAAGAGACCTGGCAGAGAAGGAGAAGAAGCTCGCAGAGGCTCGCAAGAAAGCAGCAGAGGACGAGAAGAAGAGAGCGGCGCGGAGCAAGGCATACGCAGCAGCAGCCAAGGCGAACATGGCGGCAGCGACGACGCAAGTCGAGACGTGGTCGAAGGCGAACGAGCAAGCGACCATCGACAGGCTCGAAGACATCGAGAAGCTCGACGCAGAGGAAGCGCGTCTGCTCGAGACAATTCAGGAGACGGCAGGAGATGCAATCGCCGCCACTGGGGTTTCCGCAGCGAAGAAGGCGGAGCTTGCAGAGGCGGCGATGAAGCGCATCGAAGGGGTGGAGCAGGAATATGCTCAGAAGCGCGCAGACCTCATGGTCGAGATGGCGAACGCCGAGAGGGATATGCGCTTCGAGGGTGTGCGGAACGCAGAGGAGGCGGTCGAGCTACAGAAGCAGATGGACGCCGAGCTACATGCAGAGCGTATGGCGAACTCGCAGACCCAGGGCGAGTTCATGCGAGAGACGTGGGACAAGGACATGGAAGACCTTGCCGTCGTCAATGCTCAAATCATGAGCATGCACCGAGAGGTCTTCGACGCTATCGGCGCGATGGCCAAGGTGGTATATGACGAGAAGGCTGTGGCGTTCGCAGAGACGTCGGACAGAATCGCAGACATCGACGAAGCGCTGATGGGCGATTTGACCAACTCAGCGAGAGAGCAGCTCGAGCGCGAGAAGGCTGTCCTCGAGGAGCAGTCAGCTGCAGAGAAGGAGGCAGCGCTCGACGCCTGGCGAGCTAATAAGGCAGTCTCGCTCACGTCTGCCATAATCTCGACGGCATTGGCCGTCATCAACGGATTGACAACGGTCCCGTTCCCCGCGGGCATTGTCGCTGCCGCTGCCGCTGGCATCGCTGGCGCTGCGTCAATCGCAGCAATCGCAGCCGAGCAGCCGCCGCAGCTACACTCGGGCGGCATGATACCTGCGGGCCTGTCGGGGCAGTCGATGGCGTCCGACGAGGTCTTCGTGCGGGCCAGGCAGGGCGAGGCTATGCTCTCGCCGCAGGGAGTAGCAGCCGCAGGAGGCGAGCGAGGAGTCGACGCTCTGAACGCAGGCGCAGGCGCGGGTGGTGGCACCGTGAACATCATCAGAGTCGGCCCGCGAACAACGGAGGCAATCATGCACGACACTCTCCGAATCAGCTCGTCGCGACTGTCTCGCGCGTTTGGTAGTGTACGACCACGAGTCGGCAGGCATGATGCGAGAAGCGGGAAGGCATAGATAATGGGAGCGAATAAGACGCCGCCAGTCGGCAAGGACGGGAAGCTGCAAGGCATCGTCTTGCAAGACCCACGCATCCAGCACGGCGCGATCCAGGGAGCGAGGGTCGCCGCGCCATACGGCTCGAGCTTCACGCAGCAGGGAGTCAAGGCGGGCGTGCCAGAGCCGCAGCAGCGCTCAAGTCTAATCCTCAAGGCGAGCGAGACGCAGACGGCAGGCACGTCTTACACAGTCGAGACACGCACGGCGGGACACCCGCTGCCGTCTGATGGCGGGTTCGTCTGGCACGACGACGCAAGCGAGGACACGTTCGGGCCAGAGGGGTACGAGAGGTCGCTTCCTTATGGTCACGACGGCTACCAAGTCATCACCGGGTGGGACGGCGAGCGGCGTTTCCCGAACCCGCTCGACCTGAACGTCGAGGACATGTACACCCGCCCCGATTTAATTCGCCTCCACTTCGGCGACCTGCTCGGTGCGTACTATGAGAAGAGCTTGGCGTCGGGAGACGGCACTCTCGTCGTCGTCAGATACGACCCGAGTACGGGGGTCTGGGAGTCAACGTGGACAAGTCTCGACGGAGCGAACGCAGACGACCGTCCGGTCTCTCTCGTCGCTCTTCCGAGCGGGCGCGTCGTCATGTTCTGGGTCGACGCCAACGCGAACCAAGTCAACGCGACATCGAGCGACGATAGCGGAGCGACGTGGACGAACTACGCGAACAGCGTCTTGAACGATAGCGCCGAGCCTATCAGTGGGATGGCTGTCTCGTATTCTGCGGGCGTCGTGCTGATGCTGACGAGCAGTCAGGTGGGGGCAGCAGAGCCCAGAATGGAGCAGTGGATAAGCTACGACCTCGGCTGTACCTTCGACCAAGTCGGCACCGAGTTCAGCGCGTCGACAGGTGGCTATGGTACGGGCGGTCAGCAGGGGTACTCGCCAACAGTCGAGGGGCTCGACAACGGCATCTTCCTCGTCGGCTACGCAGACCGAGGCAGCGGGCTCGCAGCAGGCAAGGCGAAGTATCGGTGCGGGCCAGTCGACCCGGCGCAGCCTATCTATAGCCAGCTCGGCGAGTACGTCGCCAACGCCGCAACATCGACCGACCTCGTCATTCAGGAGGAGGCGTGTATCTGGACATGGCGAGACGAGGACCGCACCTGCTACCTGCTGGCGAACTTCGGTGGGCAGGGCTACTCGCACACCACCATGACCGCGATCTTCCGCTCCGAAGACAGCGGTCATTCCTGGCTGACATACGCCACGCAGGGCTGTATCTACATGGACAAGGTTCACGCGATGAAGTACGCCGCGAACTCTGTCGGCGGTCGTGCTGTCGTGCTGTCATTCTTCGATTACGACACCTACTACTCAGGCGAGGATGGAGAGGGCGCAGAGACGCATGGCTTCGCAGACGAGGAGCGCATCAGCGTCCTATATCTCGGCGGGCATGCGCGGCAGACGGTCTGCGCTACGCACGGCACCGACGTCTTCAATCCGACCAGCTACATCGGGTGGTCGCCCGAGTCGGATACGACCAGCTCTGCGCTGAAGGGTCGGTGCTATCTGCCAGTCGTACTGCCAGACGATTCGGGATGGGCCGAGCTGACCTCTGGGTCGTCGTCGTCCGCGCTGACTGTTAACGTCGGCGAGTTGACGTTGACGTCGGCAACCGGGACGGTGTCCTACAATATCGCAGAGGCTGCGGGCTACGGCGACGAGCGAGTCAACACCGTCGCCGTCCGGGTTCAGTGCGTCTCGGGCGGCTCGAGGACGACAACGGAGTGCGGCCTGATTCTTCGGGTGACCGACTGCGAGACGACGCCTGGCACTGTCAACGCATCCTTCAACCATGCGGTGAAGCTCTGCATCAACACGACCGGGTTCCGGCTGCTCGACGAAGACGACGGCAGCACGGTCGCCGATGTCGACTTCGACATGACCGATCCGACGTGGATATATGTCGCGCTCGCTGGCGGCAATGTCGCGACTGGAGAGGTCGCGCTTTTCTACGGCAGGGACCACGAAGAGCACGACACCGCTGGAGGGCTAGGTACGCAGCGGAGAGCGCTGACCCCTGCGGTCGCAACCGATGGCATTATCGACCAGACGGGCGGTGGTGGCGGGTCGCTGACGCAGCGCTCTCGACTCGACTGGGGACACGTCAACACAGGCGTGGCAGTTAGCCGGTGGAGCTTCGTCGGCAGCAGCGTCGCTGGGCGAGAGTTCGCTCCGCGTCAGGGGCTCGAGTACGTCGCGAACTGGATCGGCGGGACGACCACCGACCCACAAGTCAGGGTCTCCGCGCTGAACTCGAGAGAATGGCCGACGGTTCCCGCGCTACTCATCGACGGCGTCCGAATCTCTGCTGGCGACGGTCCCGGCAAAGAAGGAGACAAGTGGACAATCGAGCCACGCTATGACTTCGGCATTGAGAATGTCGACACGACCAGCAACGCGAGCCCGCGCGTTCCATGGCGGTCGAGAGAAGAGACGCCAGGCGGCTCGCTGACCGAACAGACAATCGTCTGGAGGCTCGAAGACAAGCACGCCGCGTGGTCGCTCGACTTCGGCAACTTCGCCTTCGGCGTCGTCTTGCTAAACTGCAACTTCAAGTCGGCGTTCCTCGAACGGTACTACTCGGGAGCCTGGCATACACTCGCAGAGCTGGACGCATCCATCGACCTCGACCCGCTGACATACACACGCAACGGGTCCATCATCAGGCCGAACCCGTCGAGCGCTGCGACTGCTCCGAAGTGGCTGCACCGCAACGAGCTTGTGGGTGCGACGCTCGACATGGGGTCGGGCTCTGCGCTCGCGCGCTACAAGCACATCCGCGGCAACACCGAGGGAAGCTGGTACTCGGATGGCTCGGGTACTCTGCCGACTCGGAGCGCTCGGATCATGTACGAGACTTCGGAGCTGTCAGCGGGCGACCCCATCTCGAGCGCTGCTGGCAGCGCTGCTGTCTGGCGACGGAACATGGGCGCGGTCGTGTACAACTTCGACCCGGACGTCACCATCGCCGAGCCTGTCTTGCGTCTTCGCATCCCGGCGCAAGCGAACGCAGACGGCTATTTCCAAATCGGCTCTGTCATCATCGGCGAGGTCGCAGTCTTCGGCCATCAATTCGACCGAGGCCTGTCGTGGCAGACGATGCCGAACGTGCAGGACATCAGTCGACCCGACGGCTCGAGACGACCGCACAATCTCGGCCCCGTTCGACGCGCTGTCCAGCTCGCATGGTCGGAGACTGCAATCGACGCAACGCGCACCCAGGGCGGGCTATCAGACGACAGCGAGACGCTCGCAGGCACCGCGAACAATCCAGACTACGTCGCACTCACCGCATCGGGACGTCCTGTCGCCTCGAGGCATGACACCGTCTCGCTGATGGAAGGCATCGTCAGGCAGACAGGCGGCAGCACGCAGCCCATCGTCTTCATGCCTCGCCTGCCAGTTCAGAGCGGCTCGTCGATGGAGGTCGTGCAGTTCACCGACGACAAGCTGTTCCTATATGGCCGCATCGACGGCGCGCATCAATACGAAGTCGTCCAAGGCAACGAGGGAGTCGATGAGGTTCAGCGCTTAAACACGGTCACAATCACCGAGGAAGTGTGACTTGCCCTTCCTTCCCTCCGAGCTGATAGGCGGCGACCTCGAGTGGCTATTCGACCTCGTCGTCAAAGACCAGACGCTCCGCTTCGCTCGCGTCCCGCTGACTGCGACGATGGATGGAGACGCTCTCGAGTACGTCGGCGGGCTCGAGTTCAGCGAGCAATTCGAGGACGGGATTGATCCGTTCGGGTCGACCCCATCAGAGCGCTCTGTCGAGATAACTCTCCACGCTTCGGTGCTTGTCAAAGTCGCGGAGGAGTTCAGCCGTGGCTATGACTTCGCGGCAGCTAGAGGAAAGCTCTGGTTGTACGAACGCAACTCGGAGACTGCCGTGCTGTTCCTCGATGGCGTCGTTCGAAACGGCGAGTTCGGAGGCATCGAGGAGTCGTTGACATTCTCGCTCGAGGAGGTCTTCGCAGACGATGTCGGCTTGTTCCCTCCGCATCCTGCCAGAATCACCGAGACAACCTGGCCCGCCAGTGTCGAGAAGAGTCGCGGCGAGCGGTATCCGTGGGTCTTCGGGCAACCGGGGTATCAGTACGACACGAGCACCGCCGACACGCCGCATGGGTTCTCGTATCAAGTCCAGATGGTTTCGTATCACGACGCCGGGAGCCACTCGCTACTCATCGCGGGTCACCACATCGAGGCGACCCACGTCTGGATTGCTTGCGACGAGACTGGCTTGCGGGAGCGGTGCGCTGTGACGAACACGGTCGACGCGAACGGACACGCCGTTGCGCTCGCAGAGATGACGAACAACACCATTGGCTCGGGCACGAGTAACCATCCCGAGGTCGACGATTCGTTCTTCTGCAAGTTTCACGACGACGGCGGCGGGCTGATGCACCCCGACGGCTCGGCGATGACTGGCGCGGGAGACGTGCTGCGCTATATGCTGCGCTCGTCGTCGCAGAGAATCGACCGCGGCAGACTCGCTGCCGCTATCCCCAGGCTCAACCAGTACCGCATCGACGTCGCCATCTGTTGTTCTCCCGACAAGCGCTTCTCTCCGTGGTCGTGGGTCGAAGACCATCTGTCCACGATTCTGCCTGTCTCGTGGAGAATCTCGGTCGGCACCGACGGCGGCTGGCATCCAGTTGTCTGGCCCTTCGACACGACCTCCCACGACGCAGTCGCTTCCATCACCGCGACAACCGAACCGAGGTACCACGAGTATCCGTCCCGCTCGTCTGCGATGGTTGCGCCGACAGCGTTCAGAGAGGGGCGCGCATCCTTCTCGAGTCGAGACGATGTCGCGAACCACATCAGCATCGACTACCAGAATGACATCAAGGACGGCATGTATTGGTCAACGAAGACGCTATCAGCAGACCCCGCCGAGCTGGCCGCTGGCAGAGCAGGATCGAATCTCTACTGTCACACCTCGCGAACGCGCTACAGGGACGCGAACAATCTGCCGCTGACCGTGCCCCTTGAGTTGACGTCCGACGTCGTATGGGACGATGCAACGGCGGCGGCGATTCTGTCATGGCGCAGTCGCAAGCATGCGCTCCAAGCTGTTCTCGTTTCGTATACAGTCGACGCGGAAGTTGCTGGTCACCTCGAGCCAGGCGATGTATTGCTCCTGACTGACAGCGAGCTGGAGTTCTCGGAGTACCTGTTCGTGGTCGAGCAGGTAACATGGAGGTCCGACCGCTTCCTGTCGCTGGCGCTTCGCTCGCTGCCTGACGCAGCGCGAGACCTGGCAGGCGCGGAAGGCGAGGAGCATTAACTAGAGGTGCTCGGCGCCGTTCTAGAGTTGACATTGATGATCATAGAAGATCCAGCGCGTGACCCTCGCGCTGTGTAGTAGTGTGGGAGTATGATGAGCATGGAACAACGACTAAAGATCGCCCTTTGGATCGTGCCGATCATCTTCAGCGCTGGCGGGTTCTGGGCGTTGTCTCAAAGCAGCGCAGGACAGACCGCCGATCGCCTCGATAGCTTGGCCGAAGACGTAGCAGCACACCAAGCGCTGAAGGCTCACCCAATCAGCGAGGAGCGGATCAACACTATCCTCACAGAGCAGCGCGCGGTTCGGGCTGAGCAGAAGGAACAAGGCGAGGCCATCGCGGCGATCTGTGCGGCGACTGGTGCGCGCTGTCCCTAATGCCTGAGTTCAGCCGCCGCAGCAAGGCTCACCTCGACACCTGCGATCCTCGGCTGGTGCGACTCTTCTCTGAAGTGATCAAGCATTACGATTGCACGATCCTTGAAGGCCAGCGCAACGAGGAGCGGCAGCGCGAACTGGTCGCGACGGGTAAAAGCCACACGATGTTCAGCAAGCACCTGAAGTCTCCGAGCCTTGCCTGTGATGTGGTGCCGTACCCGGTCGAGTGGAACCGGCGCGGGCAGGAGCGGATGAGGCACTTCGCTGGCTTCGTCTTTGGCGTTGCGGCTCAGCTAGGGATCGAGGGTCTTACCTGGGGTGGCGATTGGGATGGCGATGTCTGGCGCAAGCGAGACGGGCTGCGCGATCAATCGTTCATGGATCTA
>Ga0209434_1000453_pt1 | contig 19816 bp, 21 predicted proteins | sample ETNvirnome_2_300_FD_184068 | JGI IMG/M metagenome (GOLD analysis project Ga0209434, IMG submission 184068) | Marine viral communities from the Pacific Ocean - ETNP_2_300 (SPAdes) (version 2) | ecosystem: Environmental > Aquatic > Marine > Oceanic | place: Pacific Ocean | collected 2013-06-22
GCAAGAAAGCGCAGAGAGGAAAGGGAAAAAGACCCAACCTATCAAAAAGTTAAAGCGGCCACCGAGAAGCATTTAGAAAAAGCGAAAAAAGAAAGATAGGAAGAATGGTGATGAAAATCTCACGGCACAACCTATATCAGCTTATTCACGAAGAAGTGTTGAAGGAATTTGAAGAAAATCCCCCCTGGAGCGCTGATGAAAGTGCCGAACGTGAGATATCACATGCTGCCGAACGTGAGTCGCGTGAGTTGATGAAACAATTTCGTGGTTCACTTAAAAGAGATGTCGGTAGAGTCTGGGGTGACGAAGCCGTTGAAAGGCGAGAGAAAGAAGCCGCAGCCGCAGCCGCAGAGTCGGTAATACCGCGTTTAATGGCGGCCTTGGAACTGCCTCCAAGTGAAGAACGAGACGACGAAGTTAAACATATGGTGTATATCCTTGATAATCTTCAGCCTGGTTTCTATGAGCCAAGTGAAGAGGAACTAGCTGGAGTGTATGGAGACCCAACAAAGGCCGGCCTCCCCTCCTCACGGAAATTATCGGGGCGACTGCCTAGCTTGGATATCGAGTTGGATGAGGGGAAAAAAGCTTCGAAGAGTGTCGGCGATCCACCCTATCGAGAGCAAGGTTCAACCGAATCACAGGCACAACAGATGGCCGCAGGAGCAGCCCTCTCCGCGCGCCGAGGAGATACGCCCGTGAGTAAATTAAAGGGTGCGTCAAAGGACCTGTATGATGGAGAGATTACTACCAAAGAATTGAGGAATCTGGCAAAGCTGGGGCAGAAAGTCAAACAACATAAGTCTAAAGAGCCCAAGCATCGTAAGAGTTTGCCAGGACATGCCACACCGGCCAAGGATTAATTACATGAAAATTACCAAACAAAGACTCAAAGAGATTATCAAGGAAGAGTTTAAAGAGGCCTATTCCCGCGAAGAGGTAAACAAAATTATTAATGCCCCAAAATCAGACGGGGCCCCATCGAGCATTCCTATGAGTGAGTTATTGGTTGCTATTACTAGTATATCTGATCTTGTAGATGAACTGCAACAAAAAATACAGATGGCCGCACATCGAAACTTAAAACAACACCCAGGAGTTGAGGAAGCCCTCACCACGCTTCAAGAAGCTAAGACTTTTTTGGCGAGCATCAAAATCTAATAAATAATACTTGACACGCTCTACCATTAGTGTATACTGTGAATAGAGCCTGAGTTTAGGGGAGAACTGTTTGTATAAAATAGCGCATATAGCGGACACACATATAAAGAATTTAAAGTTTCACTACGAGTATAAGATCGTATTCGATCAATTATATGAAATATTACGCAAAGAAAACGTAGATTATATTGTACATTGCGGCGACATCGCCCACACCAAGACCCAGATTTCACCAGAGTTCGTCGAGCTTTGCTCCGACTTCTTTTCCAATCTGGCCAGCATAGCCCCCACCTACATCATCTTGGGCAACCACGACGGCAACTTAAAGAATAGCACGCGCCAGGACGCCCTCACGCCCATTGTAAAGGCCTTGAACCTACCGGACCTACATCTGCTTAAGAATGCCGGAGAAGTCCTTGTAGGCCCGAAGATTGCCTTTAACGTGCTATCGGTTTTTGATGAGGAAAACTGGGTCAAGCCCAGTGATCCAGCGCGCATCAACGTCGCCCTTTATCATGGTTCTGTGTCTGGAGTTAAGACCGACACCGGCTGGGTTATGACTCATGGAGACCATGACGTAGGAATTTTCGGCGGACATGATTATGCTCTGTTGGGAGACATTCACAAGACCAATCAGATTTTGGATCCTGACGGCCGCGTGAGGTACGCCGGGTCTACGGTTCAGCAGAATCATGGCGAGACCAACGACAAGGGCTTTTTGATTTGGGAGATTGAGGATAAGGATACTTTTGAGGTGAAGCATCACGTTTTGCTCAATCCCAAGCCATTCGTAACACTTGAACTCACGCCAAAAGGTCGCATGCCGAGAGGTACTAAAATCCCCGAAGGCGCACGTCTGCGCCTTGTGAGCAACAATAATTTGCCTCTTGACGTAATGCGCAAGGCTGTAGACGTCGCCAAGAGTCGCTTCAATCCCGAGAGTATTACATTCCTAAATCGCGCCGCCGGAGAGCGCGGCACGGTCGATATCGGGAAGACCTTTAAGGTCGAAAACCTCAGAGATAAAGGCGTCCAGCAAAATCTCATTAGAGAATATCTCACTGATTATGAGCCGTCTGAGGAAATGCTTGAACAAGTGTTTGATCTAAATCGAAAATATAATTCGCAAATTGAAGAGAGTGAGGAAGTGGCTCGCAATATTAATTGGAACCTTAATAAGTTTGAGTGGGACAACCTATTCAATTATGGTAAAAATAACAGTATTGATTTCTCCAATTTAAATGGAATTGTTGGGATCTTCGGAAAGAATTTTTCAGGAAAATCTAGCGTTATCGACGGCCTTCTTTACACGATGTTTAATACCACGTCAAAGAATGAGCGTAAGAATTATAACATTATTAACCAGCACCGAAAAGACTGTCGCGGCTACCTTGACTTACAAATTGGAGATAAGACTTATTCAATTGAGAGAACCTCCGAGAAGTATGTAAAGAAACTAAAGGGCGTTGTATCCAACGAAGCCAAGACAAACCTAGAGTTTTCTGGTTTTGATCCAGAGGAACAACAGCCAACGAGTCTTAATGGACTGAACCGCGTCGAGACAGATGCGCAGATTCGTAAGCGCTTCGGGACAATTGAGGACTTTCTTTTGACTTCTATGTCCAGTCAGCTAGACAATTTATCGTTTATTAAGGAGGGCTCTACTCGTCGGAAGGAAATTCTTGCTAAGTTCTTAGATTTAGAGATCTTTGAGAGAAAGTTTAAATTGGCTCAGGAAGATTCAGTGGACCTTAAAGCCGTCCTTCGACGCCTCGGAGGCGCTAACTACGATAATGACATAGCAATTGCAGAGCTTCAGAGGAACGAGGCGCAAAAAGAATTAAGCCAAGAGGTTATCACATGTGACCAATTAAGGTATGATTTGTCTGCAATTAAAGCAGAGTATGCTTCTTTAACCGAACGAATTGATTCTATACCTGCAGAGCGTCTTGATATTAAAGTCTTGTTGGAAACCAAGACATCCCTTGAAAATAAAATCGATGAGACCGATCTCAATATAGTTGAACTCAAAGACGAGAATCTGGGCTACGCTAAGAGACTTAAAGAATATGACGATTTTCTTACTACTATTGATATTGAAGATTTGTTGGAGCAGAAAAAAGAATTTGATGAATTCAAAAAGAATTACGAGAATACTGTTGCTCGTGCCAGACTATTAGATAACGAATACAGGACAATGAGCAAAAAAATCTCATTACTAGATGAGGTTCCTTGTGGCGCCGAATATCCTATGTGTCAATTTATTCGTGACGCTCATTTGGCTACTGTAGAGCTTCCCTCATTGGAAGTTGATATAATTGACAGAATAGAGGAAGCGAAAAAGTATAAGACTAAAGTGGTGTCGGTTAATTCTGGAGAACTCATAGAGCTCATCGACAAGTACAATGGCATTATTATACAAAAGAATAATTTTGAAATTGAAAAGCGCGATAACAAAGTTTCTATTGAAAAACTATATGCAAAGATTAAGAGTCACAAAAATGATCTAGACACCACAAACGAGAAGATTAATTTGTACGAGGAGAAGAAAGAATTAATTCAGAATATTGAAGAGCTGCTTATGGCACGAACTCGCGTAGAAGAAAAGGCCCATTCTACCAAAGATTCTATTCTGGCATGTGAAGAGTATATAAATCAACACCATCATACTATTGGATCGCTGGAGCAAAAAGTTGAATCTCTAAAAGAGAAGAAGACAGAGCTTGCGGATATTCGTGAAGAGTATGCTGCTTATGATTTATTTATGCGCTGCGCTCACTCTAATGGAATTGCTTATGATATTATTAAGAAACGTCTTCCCGTTATTAATGATGAGATTGCAAAGGTCATTTCTAATATCGTTGACTTTGAAGTCTTCTTCCAGGAAGATGGGCGTAAGTTAGATATCCTTATCAAGCATCCCAAGCATGAGCCACGCCCAATTGAAATGGGTTCGGGAGCAGAAAAAACGATCGCGGCGATGGGTATTCGTTTGGCTCTTCTTAACGTGTCAAATCTTCCCAAGGGAAATATTTTTATTCTTGATGAACCTGGAACTGCATTGGACGCCGAAAACATGGAAGGGTTCGTCCGAATTCTTCAGTTAATTAAGATGTATTTTAAAACTGTTATTCTTATTTCTCATCTTGATTCATTAAAAGATGTAGTTGACATAGAAATTACTATCGACAAAACGGGCGACTACGCTAAAGTAAATCACTAGTTTAACTTGTTTCGACATACTTCAAGCCCAAGCCTACTTAGGGTATAGGAGTTGAATATGATGAAACACTTAATGGACAAGGGATTACAGAAGCTAATTTCCCGAAAACTGTTAGCTTGGTCTACGGCGACATGCCTATTATTATTTGCAGATCTTGCATCTAGTGATTGGGTAATTATTACTTGTGTTTATATAGGGGGCCAAACGGTAGTAGACACTGTTGCACGCCTTAAGGGGTTTAAGTAATGTCGTGGGCGAAGGTTAAAGTAGTTGCTAAAAAGATATGGTTACGCGCCAAGAAATTTTGGTGGGCGATCGTTTTGGGATTGCTCTTTGTGGTGGTTGCGCTTATAGGGGCCCTAACACGCAACGGGGCTTACTTGGCAACGTTGTTAGATTTTATGGATGTGAAGCGCAATGCTCATGATCAAGAAATGGAAACTATAACCACTATTCATAATGAGGAAGTGGCCGAAAAGAACGCGCGTCTCAAGGAACACCTTAAAAGGCGCGCCGAACTTGAAGACCATTTCAACAAAAAGGGTGAAACCCTAGATAAACAAAAAGAAGCAGAACTTAAAAAACTTATAGATGAGAGTTATAATGATCCTGCGAAGTTGGCCAAAGAGCTGGCTGCAGCGTTTGGGATTGAAGAGAATGGTTAAGAAAATATTGTCACTTTATTTGGTGGCTTTTTTGATGTTTCCGGGCTTTGCTATAGCCGAAGAGCCAACCGAAGCAGAAGAAAAGCACGATCTTGTTCCCTTGCAGGCGGGTGAGCCAGCGCCTTTCGATGGCATATTAATTTCGTTGGATACCGCGGCCAAAATGGCCGTTGACAAGAAATTTGAAGATGCTGAATGTGACTTGCGTGTTGGATATGAACTTCATATGCTAGAACAACGCTATGAACTACAACTAGATTATAAAGATATTGAGATTCATTCTTGGAAAGATAAGTATGAGTCGATGATGATTTTAAAAACAGCCGAAAATGATCGCTTACAAGAATTAATTTTTAAACAAGATCCAACCAAGGAACCGTGGATTGTGGCTCTGGGGTTTGGTATTGGGACGCTTACTTCGTTGGGGATTTTTGCATTATCAACGGAGATCGTAAAGAGTGAGTAAAGATGTAATCTATCAGTCCAAAGGAGCATTGATTCAATTTGTTGGAGATAACGCAACGCATATTTCTGCGTCGGGAACGATAACAGCTTTGAAGGCAGTTTTAGGCAACGGCTCCTCGGCAGCAAGCGGAGACACCCTCCTAAAGTTTAATACATCCCGCGCATGGGAATTCCAGGCCACTGGGTCTGCCGGTGGCGGTCAACATCTTGAACTAAAAAATGTCACCGGCAACAACAAAAACTTTCGTGTTGTAACAGATGGTTACCTCACCCTTAAAAGTCAAGATGGAACGAACCGGGCATTCGTCCACTGCAAGACCGGTGAGGCCGAGTTCAGTCAGGTCGTTGCTGGATATAATGATCCGAATGATTACGAGGTAATGTTAACCGGGTCTGACGCCGGCAACTCGCGAGACGGACCTCAAATACAGTTTGGACAAAGCGCCGATCCTGACCAGTTCATGGTATTTGGAGCCTGGTCCTCCGACAACCGGATTGATACTACAACTCGCGATTTTCATTTATATGGAACCAATACCACAACCGGGTTTTATTTTGATGAGAGCGCAGGCAAATTTGGGATCAAGGACGCGACGCCTTCTTATGAGTTGGATGTGGCGGGCGATATTGGATTCACTGGCACCTTATATGGTACGTCCGGCAATACAATTATTGGGAATGCGGGAAGTGGCTATATAGATCTTAAATCAGCTAGTGCTACTTATGGTGTGCTAGTTCGAGATAATGACTCGACCGCTTGGACCAACCTCAACAGCGCCAACGGCTATTTTCAAATAGCTTATATGCATACAAGCCTAACACAGGGGTTGTTTATAACTGAACCATCTGCCAATACAACTCGCGTAGGAATTAATGATTCTTCTCCTTCATACCCACTGGATGTGAATGGATCCATCCGCGCGCAGGGCGCCGCATCCGATATTATTTCCACGGATAATCTATATGCGCTAGGAATGAATACCACCATCTCTGGTGAATTGGACTGCCGCTACGATACCGGCAATGGTCGCCTAGAATATGTTTCATCAACTCGAAAAATTAAGAATAATATTGAATATGTGACGACAGACCATTTAGATAACATTCTATCATTGCGCCCAGCCACTTATGAGCTGAAAGCCAACCCGGGCAAATTGGTACTGGGATTAATCGCAGAAGATTCATTTGATGTAGATCCACTTCTTGCCCGGCTGGGGCCAGACTATGATTATGATGAACAAGGGCAGGTTAAGAGAAATATTTATACCGACGATCCCAGCGGAGTAGTACAAAAGGAAAAGGTAATCCTTAGTGACAATCTTGTACCGCTCGACTGGGATCCCCGCGCTGTAACAGTTTCTTTAGTTAAAGCTGTTCAAGAACTCAAAGCGGAGAACGATGCCCTCCTTCTTCGTATTGAACAATTAGAAAATGCATAAACCATGAGTAAAGACCCCAACTACATTGCCAAACTAGAAAAGGCCATAACACAAAAGTATGGCGGAGAAACAATTAACAATCCTCGGCGCTTTTGGTCGGAAGACAAAGAGAAGGAGTACGTTGCCCAATCTCAAGAGGAACAAAAGAAATTTGCCAAACTTGCTGAATCCCAGGACAAAGTAGAACAAGACGGATTTTTAATAAACAAAAAACTACTTACTAGAGATCACAATAGGGATTGCCCTGTGTGTGAAAAATATTCTTTTCATCCTCGTGATGATTTGTATATGAACAAGTTTGAAGCATGCTTCGCCTGCTATATACAATGGATTGAGGATCGAGAGGAGAGATGGGCAACTGGTTGGAGACCGAATAGGGAAGAATAATATGGCTACAGTATACGACATTATCAAAGGAATTAATCAGGCCGCAGCAAATGCATATGACGGCGCTCACGAGGAAGGGTTGCAGGCTGACGGAAAAGCCCGGAAGGCCGGCCTCTCACGCGAAAACGGCCACTACATTAACGATCGCCGTGTTATGGATGGGTTTAAGGTTTCGTTTCATGGGCCCCTTCTGCGAGTAAACTATCAAGCCGAAATCTTAATCAAGAGTGTCAAGAACAAGGGGTTCGAAGATGATATAGTACGACACCTCCAGGACATTATAAAGTTCTTAAAGAAAGAGTATAAGGCCATTACTGGCGATACCGTCACTCTAACCAAAGAAGGCGACCATCACATTTTAGTTCAGAGGATGTCCAATTATCGCACGGACGTACAAGCTCATTGTGATTATCGTATTGGCGGCCTTTCAGATGTTGTAGAAGTTAATAAGGGATCTGATAAGGATCGACTTGAGAAAGCTGTAAAGGATTGGTTAGCGCTGGGCCCCAAGAATAAGCGCCCTTCTAATGATACTCGCAAGGGTAAGTAACAAATGTTATGGGGAATGTCCTCACTAAACAAGAGATTTTAAAAGAGATAGTTAAAGCGGGGAAGGACCCGATCTATTTCACAACGAGCTATTGTCGAATCTCTCATCCCCAACGCGGCCTTATTCCGTTTAAGGCATACGATTATCAGCAAGAACTATTAAAGGATTTTAATGACTATCGTTTTAATATTATTTTAAAGGCGCGCCAACTTGGAATCTCCACCATTACAGCAGCTTATATTGCGTGGCTCATGTTGTTCTACCGCGATAAGAATATTCTTGTTGTTGCTACCAAACTTCAAACAGCAACCAATCTTGTTAAAAAGGTAAAAGCAATTATCAAGAATCTGCCCCCATGGATGAAGATAACACAGATTACGGTCGATAACCGAACTTCGTTTGAGTTGACAAATGGCTCTCAAATAAAAAGCTCTTCAACATCTGGGGACGCCGGGCGCTCAGAAGCGCTGTCTCTTCTGGTGGTTGATGAGGCCGCTCACGTTGAAAAGTTGGCCGATCTTTGGACGGCTCTTTATCCTACTTTGTCGACGGGTGGTCGCTGCATCGCATTGTCTACTCCTAACGGCGTTGGAAACTGGTTCCACCAAAACTGTGTCGAAGCGGAGGCTGGCACAAATGCATTTCATATGACCACGTTACTATGGGACAAACACCCGGATCGCGACAAAGCTTGGTTTGAAAAAGAAACCAAGAATATGTCAAAAAGACAGATTGCTCAAGAGCTACAATGCAACTTTAATGTGTCGGGTGAAACAGTTATTCATCCCGATGATATTCAATGGTATTTGGAAAGGGCCGTAGCGCCTGAGTATCGTACTGGCTTCGATAGAAACTATTGGATTTGGAAGCGTTACCTCCCAGAAAAGCCGTATTTAATTGTCGCCGATGTAGCTCGCGGGGATGGTAAAGATAATAGTGCATTTCATATATTAGAGTTGGCAACAATGGAAGTTGTCGCTGAATATGTGGGAAAACCGACGCCGGATGATTTTGCCGATATTTTGTATAATGTTGGGAATGAGTATGGACAGCCTATGTTAGTGATAGAAAACAATAATATAGGGTATGCGGTACTTAAAAAATTATTAGATAAAGGGTATCCTAATCTATATCACTCCACCAAGGGAGATCATCAGTATGTTGACCCTATTGCCGCACAATGGCGATCCAACGTTATTCCTGGTTTCACAACCTCTTCGAAAACGCGACCCCTTATCGTTGCAAAGATGGAAGAGTTTATGAGAAACAAACTAGTTAAGATTAATTCAAATCGGCTGCTTTCTGAAATGAAAACGTTTATTTGGAAATCTGGGAGGCCCCAGGCGATGAGAAGCTATAATGATGATTTGGTTATGTCTTTTGCCATTGGGTGTTGGGTGAGAGATACAGTGATTGTTGAGAGCCAAAAAAATATCGAATATGATAAACAATTTTTATCTTCTATATCCACCACTACCACCACCATTTCAACCACAATGCCGGGGATGCACGGGCACAAAGCAACTAAAGAGAACCTTCGGTCTACAGAAGCTTATAAATTTAATGAGAAATACATGGGGCTGATAAAGGGATAACAGATGGCAAAAAACGAAAGAAACACAAGAAACCCAGCAAATCCGTTATTTAAGAGACTAACGAGACTTCTCTCTGGTCCTATTATAAATTATAGGACTCAGATTACTAGACAAGAACGTCGTAATAATTTAGATAAATATCGTTATCGTTTCCGCTCAATGAGCGGCCAAGAGTTCAAACGCGCCGATAACAATATGTCGCAGAACTATAATCTGTTTACATCTGCGGCCTTTCGAAATCAGAATAGAGCAGAGCGGTATGTAGATTTTGAACAGATGGAGTATATGCCCGAGATTGCATCTGCATTAGATATTTTTGCGGATGAGATGACTACTTCCAACGAATTTGATAAAATGCTGGCCGTTAAATGTAAGAATTTAGAGATTAAAACAATTTTAGATTCTTTGTTTTATGATGTTTTAAATGTTGAATTCAATGCCTTTGGTTGGTCGCGATCCATGACTAAATATGGAGACTTTTTTCTCTACTTAGATGTTGATGAGAAACTGGGTGTAACATCCGTGGTCGGTCTTCCAAACAACGAGATAGAAAGATTAGAAGGCCAGGATCCTACCAATCCCAATTATGTACAATATCAGTGGAACGGAGCAGGCATGACTTTTGAAAATTGGCAGGTTGCACATTTTCGGATTTTAGGCAATGATAGGCACGCTCCGTATGGTACCTCTGTTTTGGACCCTGCGCGAAGAATCTGGCGCCAGCTGACCCTCCTAGAAGATGCGATGATAGCTTATCGAGTTGTCCGCGCGCCGGAGCGACGCGTCTTTAAAATTGACGTCGGCAATATTCCCCCGCAGGATGTTCCACAGTATATGGAAAAAGTTAAGACGGAAATGAAGCGCAACTCCCTGGTAGATGCCAATACCGGGCGCGTTGATCTGCGCTATAATCCCCTTTCACTAGAAGAGGATTACTTTATTCCAATGCGCGGCGGTATAGGATCCGATATTACTTCCCTCCCGGGTGCAAAATCGCTTGATGATATCGAAGATGTTAAATATATGCGTGACAAGTTGTTCTCGGCGATTAAAATCCCACAGGCATATCTAACCAATTTGGAAGGAGACACAGAGGACAAGACGACGTTGGCTCAAAAAGACATTCGATTCGCCCGAACGATTCAGCGCCTGCAGCGAGCCTTTGTTTCAGAGCTAGAAAAAATTGGAGTTGTACATCTGTACACATTGGGCTTTCGCGGCGACGACTTAATTAGCTTTGATTTATCACTAAACAATCCATCCCGACTTGCAGAGCTTCAACAGTTAGAATACTTGCGAACTAAATTTGACACAGCTAATGCGGTTCCGGAGGGTACCTATAGTAAACGATGGGTGGGCATTAATATTTTGGGCCTCTCAGATGATGAGATTCTCCGTAATCAGCGCGAGACTTATCATGATCGTAAGTACCAACAATCTCTAGAAGCCGTCACAGCCGAAGGCGCCGAGGAGGGTCTCGGTGGTGAAGAGGGCCTAGGCGATCTCGGCGGCGAAGAGGGCCTCGGTGATCTCGGTGGAGAAGAGCTCGGTGGCGAAGACCTCGGAGGAGACGCCGGCGGCGGCGAAGAGTCTGCTCTCCTAACGGCCCCCGGTCGCCGCGACGAGATGAATGAAGACGACGGAGATGTGAGGAAATACGAGAAAAGTACCTATACCACTGTACGCAAACGTGGGGGCGATCGTCGTCGAAAGGGACGATCGGGACCTGTGAGTAGAAATATTCGCAACACCGCGTTACCCGAAGCACCTACTCTCCGAACTGCCCGAGTTCGCACTCCGGGCCAAATCAAAACAGCTCATTTAGGTGTTGATAAAATAGACTTTAAATCATTGGTAGGTCTGGACGAGCAAAAAGAAGCTATTTATAATAATATGAGTGAGAGGACTTTGATGGAAAATACCATGAAAGTTCGCAGACTTGTGGAACAACTAGAGCAAAAAGAGGCCGAAGAAGATGAAGCACAATAAAAAGCGCAACACGGGATTTATTTATGAGACTCTTACGAGGGAGCTGACTCAGACTATTGTACGCCAGGATGTTCAACGAAAGAGGAAAATTGTCTTCATACTTAAAGAATTCTTTTCAAAAGGCGGTCCCTTAGCTTGCGAGCTACAATTATATAGAACGCTGCTTGAAACAAGCAGCCTTCAAGAAAATGTTGCGGAGAGGCTGCTCCAAGAAACAAAGTGGGCTCATGAGAAGTTAGATAAAGAACGGATTTTTGATATGCAGAGCGCCGCCATCGCTGCCATAAATAAGGGGCTCGGGCAAAAAGTTTGGGCTAACTTTGTGCCAAACTTTAAATCCTTGGCTTCAGTAAACGCTATTTTTAATTCTAAAACTTCGGTTAAAAAGAAAGTTCTTTTTGAACATGCTTTAGTGGATCGCATGAGCAAACAAACGTCTCCTCACGCACAAACGAAAATGAAATCTTTAGATAGTCTGGCTTATAATTCCTTTATAACAAAATTTAACAATAAATATTCCAATCTATTGGGGGAACAAAAAGATCTATTGAACCGTGTTATCACCAGTTTCGCCGATGATGGATTTGAGTTGCAGATTTATCTTAATGAAGAACTCTCGCGTCTTAAGAATCTAGTTAACACTGTTATGGAAACAATTGACGAGCCCCTTGTGGCTCAAAAGCTGGAAGGAGTAAGAGAGTATTTAGAAGAGTTCCGACGTCGTGAGTTTACAGATACAGATCTCAATAAAATCTTAAAAACACAAGAACTTATGAAGGAGCTGACAGTTCATGATAACAATTAAGATTGGCGGCCCCCAAGCTACGGTAGAATTAAATGCACGAAAGGCTCTTGATGGTTCCTTGCTTATTATGGACCACGCAAAAATTGATATTGCTGTCATGCCGGAGCCTATGAAAGTTGTTATTCTTCCTAAAACAACGGCAACGGATGATGTGTATGAATATCAAAATCGCCTACTTGAACTGCTGGCCGATAAAGGAGTAGTAGACAGAAACACCATTCAGGGAGGAAATATTTTTCGTTCTTTGGAAGCGACGCTTTTTACTAATGAAGAAGTTAACCCCTTACAAGCCGCAGTTTTTGTAATCTCTGAATTTTTGGTTTACGAAGCCGAGACCGAAAGGATAGCGGATCAATACGAGAAAGAACTGGAAGACATGTATACTCATCCCGACGATCGCGACACCACCGAATATGGTGAGGTTCCGCAATATGCTCAAAAGGGTGGCATGCGCCCGGGCTACTATTACTTCCCGCTCAGAAATAGGTACTAGAACATGAGCGAGATGGGGCTCATAATGGAGAGCTGGCGATCTTATCGCGTCGAGCAACTTGACGAGGGATGCCGAGGCGAGGCATGCCTAGATGAATACAAGGTTTTAGATTTTATAAATGATGTTAGCGAGTATACAGGCCATACGAAGCGGATAGCACAGAAGATTGAACAGGCTTTAAAGGACAACCCTGATGACAACCGCGCTCAAACAGCGGGCAAAAAACTGTTAGGTTATGTACAATCGAAAGGTTTAGGGTGGGCTATAAAGGCTGGAGTAGTAGGTGTTGCCGGCCTAATCACCACCCCTGCCGGCGGCCTCGCCGCGGCCGCTTTTATGGGAACTCCCTTCGGAGATGCTATAGCAGATGGTTTGCAGGGTGCTCTCGGAAAAGGAACCGAAGAAGTCATGGCCAAGCTATTACAAGGATCCCAAGTCAACGATCCGCCTACGACTCCTAGAGGCTGGATTTTGGATATGAATGACCAAATGGAGAAATTAATGAAAGGCGGAGAGGAGGACTCAGGGATCTATCGCGAGTTTTCTCGCGAGGTATTAGAGAAATTAAAAGACGCTCACGCGGATATTGATGTGGAAACGGACAAACTTGCAGCGGACCTCGCCGGCGGGGTGCTCGACCAAACGCAGTGGCAAGCCGCAACTGATAACCTTATGGACAAGCCCATGCGCGACTTTATGGGAGATACAGTTAACCAACAGGCCATTAAGTATGTGAAGAACCATGAGCTCACCAAAGATCTGGATATGAAACACGGGGGATATAGTTTCCCACTTCAAGAAAGCAAATAACTATGGAACTACTACATTTTATACTTGCCGCATACGGCATGACATTTATTATTATTCACGGATCAATTTTTAATAAGATCCGTCCCAAGTGCAATGCGTGGGGTGGGTTAGGAAGATTGTTCCATTGTCATCTCTGCATGGGATTTTGGGTTGGCGTGTTTCTTTGGGGCATAAGTCCTTATACAGAACTATTTAATTTTGACTATACGGTCGTTAATGCGTTTATTTGCGGGTGTGTAGCTGCTGGAACCTCCTATCTGTTAGGTATGGTGGTAAATGATTTCGGGATCAAGGTGACCCATAAAGGAGGTGAATCATGAAAAAGTGGATGATCCAGCCAGTTCGTCGTTGCTGCTCCGGTAGCATACTTTAGGTGGGTCGAAAGGTTCACGTTAAAACAAATTAAAACAAATAGGAATTAAATTATGGTACGTAGAAAAAATAAAAAAAGATTCGATCCAAGATACTTCTTGCACGAGCGGTTGGACGTCGAGGGGCTAGCACAGCAGGTAGCCGATGAACCAGGGGTTGAGAAACAGCTCCTAGCCATCCCACCCGAATTCGACGAAAGGACGTCGAAGCCTTCCTACAAGGCTGCGGAAGAATTCTTGAGGGACCTTGTCCTTCAAACAGAACCCTTTGCTAGTGGCGAAGAGGGATGGGTTCCGGGACAAGCAGAGGCAGTCGCCGATGCCGCGTTCAGGATTATTCACGATCGGAACCGAGAGTTTTAAACGAACGATGCCCCAACTTCTCCGAGAATTTTATGAACTATGCGAAGGTGGCGTCTGTCGGGATTTACTGACAGAAGCTGAAAAGAAGTTTGTTCGGGAAGGTGGCATGATGCTCTCTGGAAAACTGCAAGAGGCAGATTGCGACAATGGCAATGGTCGGCGTTACCCGGGTGCAATTATGGAGCGTGAGATCCAAAAGTATCAACAACTTGTCGAAGACCGCCGAGCTCTTGGAGAGTTGGATCACCCAGACTCTTCCATTATTAACTTGGCTAATGTATCTCACCTAATGACCGAGGTTTGGATGGACGGACGATCGGTAATGGGAAAGGCCAAAGTTCTAGATACACCAGCGGGACAAATTCTGCGTGCATTGGTGGAGTCAGGAGTAAAGATTGGCATCTCGTCGAGAGGGATGGGATCGGTTACAGAGCACATGGGCAAAACGATTGTAGAGGATGATTTCCAGTTAATTTGTTTTGATATTGTTTCGGAGCCTTCTACCCCCAATGCTTTTATGGGGCTCTCCGAGAACAAATTAATGAACGAGCATGTCCAAAAGAATAACAAGATTATCAGATTAATGAATGAAATTGTAGGTGATTAATGAAAAAAACTGAGTTAAAGAGGATTCTTAAACCTCTTATAAAAGAATGTATTAAAGAGGTAATCTTTGAAGAGGGTGTCCTATCGGGTCTTATATCAGAGGTGGCTCAGGGAATGGGGAGCCTTCGCCTTGAACAATCGTCAATTCCCAAACCACAAGTTGATACCGCCCAGGAAAGAATGCGGCGTAATGCATTCAACAAAGAAAAAACGCAGAAGCTCCAAGAACATCGCACCAAACTAATGTCGGCTATTGGCGAAAGTACCTATAATGGCGTAAATCTATTTGAAGGCACCACTCCGGCCGCACCGGCCCCCGCGGGCGCAAGTGCTGCATCTCCTTTGGCTGGTCACCCTTCGAGCGATCCGGGTGTAGATATAAGCAATTTATTTGGAGCAGTTGGAAAGAACTGGAACGTTCATATGAATGGGCTAAAAGAAGGAAAATAGGTGTAGTGTGGCGACAAATATTAGAGTGGATTTAAGAAGAGGCGAGAGCACCGAACGCCTTATAAAACGATTTATTAAAAAGTGTAAAAGAGAAAAAATCGTAGAGACCTATAGGACTAAAACAGATTTTTATATCAAGCCGGCCAAAAAGCGAAAACTAAAAAGAAAGAAAGCCATTCGCGAGCAGCAGAAACTGCAAAGAAAACGCGATAACAAATTGTTTAGATAAAACAATGTTTATCGTGCTATTTATTAAACGGAGATAGAAGTATGTCAACATCACCAGTAATGCAATATAAAGTAGGCCTACACAATGTAGGCTCATATCAGGTTTCAGGAAAACCCTATGTAGAAGGAGGGATTAATGCCGGCACTGCTACCTCAGTAAGTTTTCCATTTGTTACAAATTGGGTGGTGGTTAAAAATAATTCCACCACCGAACTTAAAGTCGGATTTTCAGCTAACGGCATAGCCGGAAGTAATTATATGACTGTGACCAGCGGCTCTGTTCTGGGGCCGCTTGAGCTAAAAGTAACGGAATTGCATCTTGAGGGTTCGACAGCGGTGGATGTACTTGCTGGCCTGACCTTTATTGGAACAAGAAATATTGATAATAGTGCCAACTCTCCCTCCAGCCCCTATGTAAACTGGTCAGGCTCGTCCGGCGTAGGATAGGGGGAGCTTTGCTTGGGGCTATGGCGGGAAATGGTGTACGATGTACTACAATTTGTCAATGGAATAAAGACTTCTAAGTTTTTTTTTATTAGGGAGGCACCCCGCTAATGCCTAATCCTAAAAATAAATGGAGCCAACCGGCAGCGCCGCCTCCACCCATGTTCTTTGGTAAAAAAGAACGTGATCTTGTAAAACAAGTCAATGATGAACTGGCCGAGCGCGTTATCGGCCAACCAATTGCTTATTATCCTATAAGCATTGAAGAATCTAATTTTAGCGAGATTTATGGTGAGGCAATCGAGAAGGTGGCCCTTCCCCCCATACGCGTTTACGCATATGTGGTCGTGGAAAATGAACAAACCACCGATCGCTATGGATACGAATACCAGACTAAGCTAACTGTAAATTTTAATAGCAAAAGACTAACTGCAGACCAAGATCTTTTTGTGCGCGTGGGCGATTTCGTGCAATACGGCACCCAACTCTATGAAATTGTAAAAACATATAATGATACGCGCTACTATTTTGGACAGGTCCAGCATCGATTTCAGATAAGTGCCGAGTGCATCCGCGCGCGACAAGACGCATTTCGTGTCGTTCCGGAACTCACACGCCCTACTACCCCCACAGTTCAAGAAGAGGGGGGCCCCAACGCAGCACCGCGCGCGGCTCCTTACCCGCCTCTGGATGCATCTTACGTTGTAATAGCGGCCAACCCTAAGCTTCCCAGCGAAAGAGTTTTAACGGCAGGCGGTGGGGTTACGATTACAGATGGGGGCGCCAACGGCGCCGTTACTATTGCCGCTAGCGGCCAAAATGCAGTTGGGCCCACCGGGTCTCTTCAGTTTCAGACGGGCGCCGGCGTGTTCAGCGGGAGTGTTAGCCTGGGTTTTCTTACATCCAGTTCAACACTATTATTGACAGGGAGCCTAAGTGCATCTGCTGATATTTCAGCCTCTGCTTTCTATGGCGATGGGTCGAACCTCACGGGGATTTCAACAACATCAACCGACGGTATTTTTACTACGATCAATGGCTCAAATGCCTATGTGACCAGTAGTTTAAATATAGGGGGTACCAGTACTCCGGGCGCTCAATTACAGGTTTCATCTTCTGGAGATCAAAACTTATTCCAAGTCGACGGCGCGACCAATGGCTCTATTCTATTCGTAACTGGTTCGGGCCGTGTGGGTATTGGCACCACTTCGCCAGGCAAAGAATTAACGGTTGTCGGCGAGATTTCAGCTAGCTCTGCAATTTATGGAACAGATTTGGTGCTGAAGACCAGCGCTGCCGACAACATTGCTTCAATTTATATCGAAGGCACTAGTGGTACTGAAATCATTGGTCTTTCCGGCGGCAACATGGATATTCGGTCCGACGGTGGCTCGCTCAATCTCTTAGGCGGCACCGGCTACGAACTACATTTCGGTACAGATAGAATTGATAGTCGAATGGTGATGGATACTAATGGTAAGCTTGGCATCGGTACCGATACTCCCACACATACTTTGACTGTCGCAGGAGACGTATCTTCTTCTGGAGATACGAGGATTGGTGGTGATTTATATGTACAAGGTACTCTTATCGGCTCATCGCCACTGAAAATATCCGGATCCATCGACATTGTTGATATTGCCGGGACAATTGTGGCCTCCGTAGGATCGTCGAGTCTGGGGCCCGATGTAGTGTCGTCTAGTTTGGGGGTTATGACTACCCTCTCGGCATCCGGCCTCACTACGACACAAGATTTGGGTGTTTCAGGTAGTGCGACTTTTGCAGGAGCAATGATCTTCAATAGAACGGCAATAACAAATGATTACAGCGTGGCTTTAACGGATTATTATTTAGGGGTGGATACAACTTCCAACACTGTAGATCTAACTCTACCTGCTGCTTCTACAGCAACTGAGGGGCAGACCTTTGCAATTAAGGATGAGGGGGGAAATACTGATACAAACGTTATCACTATTGTGCGTTCCGCAAGCGATACAATTGATGGGGCTACCAGCGCCACTATCGAATCTCCATATGGGGCTTTGAGTTTATATACGGATGGGTCTGATTGGTTTATATATTAAGGGCTCTTTTGGTGCTCCTGGACTATATGTTATAGAAACGATTGTGGATATCCTTAATTATTTACTACTCCTATGATGAGTGATCGCGATCAACATATTATTTTTTCACCCGTTTTGTCATAATCTATAGGAGGATTTAAAAATGGCATATAAATTTCAACTAGGACAGGCAACGATGTCTGGCAACCTGGTACAAGAAGGCGATCTTTCGCTCAAGGACGGCACTAGTAACAACCTTACTGGATCTGGATACGCTTATTTCGCCGGCGCTTTGAAGGCCGGCGACGACAGTTTCCAGGTCTCTGCGGGGGGTGCAGTCACCGCCGCATCTTTAAACAATAGCGCCGGCGGTATTACCAATGCTGGTGCGATCGCTGGTGCGACCACGATCGCAGGGTCTGGCCTCGCTAGTCTGGGCTCTGTTGCTGTCGACACTGGAGCCACCATTGGTTGTGATGGCGACACCGATCTGCTTACCCTGGCAGTTCAAACTCTAACGCTGGCAGCTAATGCGAAGCTGGTAGCAACTAGTATCAGTGGCTCGAGCCTCGATATCGACGCGTCGCAGGCCAACTTTGCTCAAGGCTTGGCAGCTTTTGACAACACCGGATTTGAAATTGACGCACAATACGCTTTCGCAGCTAGTGGTAGTATTTCTTTGGCTGGTGCAAGTGATGTCACCGTCGATCTTACTGCTGACTCGGTGTATCTCTTGGACGATTCGCAATCGCAGCTTGTTAAGCGTGATACGTGGGCTAGCGTTGTTTCGGTAATGGCAGGCGCAGGCTTAAACCAGAATGCTAGCACCAAGAAACTGGAAGTTTCGGCCAACACGGTGACCACCTTGGAGGCTGTTGCTGGCGCCGATGGCAGTTCACTCGTCGAAGGCTATAACGTTCTTACCGGCGGCGATCTTACTGGCAGCATTACTGTCCTACTGCCAGCGTCTCCAACTGCAGGAGACGTTGTGTATTTGAAGAATACCGGCGGTGATGGCTTTAGTATTACGGTTGGCCGCAACACTGCTGCTCATGCAATTGATGGAACCAGTGGTTCTGTTGTGCTTGAGTCGGAGTATACAGCGATTTCGTTCGTGTATGTTGACACAAATGACTGGAGACTCGTCTAGTCCCTAATAAAGGAACTGTTGATTCAACGAATAATATTAAGGGTGGGTATCTTTCGGGGTATCCACCCTTTTTGTATTTAAGATTCTAATTAGAGTGAGATGGCATATAAATTTACAACCGGTAGTGTGTACAGGGGCGATATCTATTATGAAGATGATGCGGGGAAAAACACTTATTTAGATTGGAATGAGGACGCTTTAGGGGTCGTCGCCGGGGGAACCACCAACTTCGTAGTTTCGAGCTCGACGGTTGGCATCGGGACGGGCACGCCAAGCTCGAGCTTCGCTCTTGATATTCCAGTATCTGCTTCCACGGTGAGAATGGGACGCCTTGAATTAGGTGCGTGGCCCACCTCGACGGCATACGGGTTTATAGGGCATAGTTATCAAGACCATCATACTGGCCACAACCACCTTAAGTACAATGTTTTGATAAGCTCGGCCGGAGATCTAAGTTTAAACTCTGTTGCTGGTCAAGATATGTATTTCAGGATTGGTGCCGCAATAAAGGCGGCTATTGATAGCAACGGGTACTTTGCTATTGGTGATGACGCCGCGC
>Ga0209434_1000454_pt1 | contig 19802 bp, 28 predicted proteins | sample ETNvirnome_2_300_FD_184068 | JGI IMG/M metagenome (GOLD analysis project Ga0209434, IMG submission 184068) | Marine viral communities from the Pacific Ocean - ETNP_2_300 (SPAdes) (version 2) | ecosystem: Environmental > Aquatic > Marine > Oceanic | place: Pacific Ocean | collected 2013-06-22
GCATCCCGATAAAGAAGGTACTAGAATAATTGCAGATAAAATAAAAGAGTATTTATGATATACAATATATTGTGCGCTGGGTGTTCTTTTACTCACGGAAATAAAAAATATCATCTTAACAATAAGCCGGCGGATTGGTATCCGTATGCTAATTTTCTACCTGGTCGTACGTATAATATTGGAAAATGTGGTCACGGTATTTCTCCTAAATATTTTAGGCTATTTTTTAAACAATACAAAGAAGAAAAGCTAACACACGTTGTTTATCAAGTACCTAGCCCGATTCGACAGCCTGTAGATTTAAATGATTATGATGAAGATCATTTTAGACTTAGAGTTGGAGGAAGTGATAAGTATGATGCTGTAAACGGTTATACTTATATACATCAAGATGGTCAATTGGAGGAAGCAAGAATCAATGATGCTGTATGGCATCCAGGAAACAAACCAACAGTATATAGTCAATTAAGAGAATTCAACATACAGGTTTTTGATAAAAAAGATCAATATCTTGAAAAAGCTATAGATATAGTTAATATTAATGTTAAATTAATTAGAAAAAACCAACCAAATGCGAAAATAATATTTTTACGTTATGAGGATACAAGAAAACCGTTACTGTATGAATTTTGTGAAGATTTCTATAAGATCACGTTAGCTGATTATTGTAAAGAAAACGATATTTCATATATATATGAAGAAAATTTTAATACAAAATGGTTTAAAAAGAACAAATATGGAATCCATCCTAATAAACCAGGTGCTAAATTGATAGCAGATAAAATAAAGGAGCATTTATGATGTATAATATATTATGCGCCGGGTGTTCATTTACTGACGGTAATTTTAGAAAATTCGCAAAATCAGATTGGTCCGCCAGTCATTCGTATGTTACTTTCTTACCCGATAACCCTCATAATATCGGGAGCGCTGGGTTTGGTATTTCTCCTAAATTATTTAGAAAATTTTTTAATGAACACAAAGAAGAAAAGCTAACACATGTTGTTTATCAAGTACCATCCCCTTCACGTCAACCTATAGATTTAGATGATTATAATGAAGATAATTTAGGTCAATATTGGCGTTGTTTTATATTTAAACGTAAGAGTCAAAAAAGAGAATTCAACATACAGGTTTTTGATAAAAAAGATCAATATCTTAAAAAAGCTATGGAGCTGGTTGATATCAATGTTAAATTAATTAGAGAAAACCAACCAAATGCGAAAATAATATTTTTACGTTATGAGGATACGAGAAGACCTTTACTGTATGAATTTACTAAAGATTTTTATAAGACCATGTTAGCTGATTATTGTAAAGAAAACGATATTTCATATATATATGAAGAAAATTTTAATACAAAATGGTTTTTCAATAACAAATATGGAATCCATCCTAATAAAGTAGGTGCAAAGTTAATAGCAGATAAAATAAAGGAGTATTTGTAATGTATAATATATTATGCGCTGGTTGTTCGTTTACAGCCGGGTGGAACCATACTAGCAATTTAGCTATTATTGATCGCCCTGTGGAGGATCGGTCTACGGTCAGTACTGATATTCCGTCAGACATTGGCACTAGTTTGATTCCCACAGATTATGTATACGGACACCCTAAGGATAAGTACGAAGTTTCGATCGAAGTAAAGGATTTTGTACGAAACCCATATGTCTCTTATACTAATTATTTACCCGAGACAACATATAATATAGGCAGACCAGCTAGTGGTATTCAAAGTCAAGATATATCGAGATTTATTAAACGAAATAGAGATATACATTTAACTCATTTTATTTATCAAGTACCAAGTCCTGCTAGACAACCAAAACAATTAAATCATCCTTATATGTGGCCTTTTTGTGGTCGGGAAAATGATATTCTTTGGTCTGCAGGTAAAAAAAATAGAACGGTATGGCGATTGTTAAAGGGAGGTAATATAGATATATTTAAGAATCAACATTTATTTTTAAACAGAGCTCTACGTAAAGTTGATAACAATGTTAACATTATTCGACAACAACATCCTGACGTAAAAATTATATTTTTACGTTATGAAGAATCCCGACACCCGTTGATCGCTGAATTTTGTGAACCTTTTTATAAGGATATGTTACCACATTACTGTGAAGAAAATAATATTACGTATATATATGTAAATGAATTTAATACATTATTGTTCTACCGTGAGAATTTAACTATTGATAAAGTACATCCTAACATTAAAGGTGCAAAAATAATTGCAAAAAGAATAAAGAAAGATTTATAATAAATATCGATATGGTCATCTTAAACAATGGTTGTTCTTTTTCAGCTAAAAGCAAAATTAAATATGCTTTAAGTGGTGAAGGTAAACCCGGTGAAAATCGCGTCCTACTCCGCAAAGATGGCAAAGTCCGCCGGCATAAAGATTGGAACCTAATATCATATTGTGATTATTTACCAGGAGAAATACATAATATTGCTAAACACGGATCCGGTGTTGACGTAATACGGATTAAGACGTTTCTAGATTCTGTACACGAACGGTGGATTAAAAAAAATAAAGAATTAACGCATTTTATTTATCAAATTCCTCATCCCACTAGACAACCTATATTTGAAGAGCTAAAAGATGACGAAGAATTTTATAAAGCTACTTTACAAATTGATGAGGTTTGGGGTATTAAGGACGCACCATCTTACGTTGACCGAGCTGCTAAACACTCAACAGGTGATAGTGAACGGTTAACAGATGTGCTCAAGCTCCTAGGTCGGAGATTTAAGAGATTCGCGTTCGGTGAAAAATATATAGACACACCGTGGGATGAAATTCGAAAAAATGAGTATCTACAGCAAAACTTTTTATGGCATCAAGTATGTAATGAAAATAAAATCTTCGGCCCGGATGAACGTGAAAGATATTTAAAGAAGGCACTTAATGGTGTAGACCAAAATGTTAATATGGTTCGTAATAAATGGCCAAATGTTAAAATTATATTTTTACGATATGAAGAGACTAAAATACCTTTAGTTTATGAGTATGGAAAAGATTGGTTTAAAAATACATTATCTAATTATTGCAAAAATAATAATATTACATATATATTTGAAGAGAACTTTAATACAAGATGGTTTCATGATAACGGTTTATGTGATGATAAAAGACATGCCAATCACACCGGCGCTAAATTAATAGCAGATAAAATAAAGGAGCATTTATGACATTTTTTTATAGAATAAAATTAAGATATCTTCAATTCAAGCAATGGTTATTACGAAAGCTCGGAAAAGACGACGACGACGACAATACATATCCTTTCTGGTAATTAATTATAAATAATTATATGAAATCTATTTTGTTGTGTGGTGGTAAAGCTTGTTGTCCGATGTTAGTACTACTTAAAGACAAAAAAACAATCCAAATTACAGATGATACAGGTAATACTGTTGAGATGGATATATCTCAAGCTAAATTAATTGATCAGGCTTTAAAAGATATTTTAAAGGAGGATAAATTATAATTTTTATTGATGTATTAGCGTGTATTGGTTTAATGTTTATTCTCAAATATGGTACTATTCTTAATTTCCCTAGAAGAATCATCACAAAAATATCTTTCATAAAGGAATTATTTAAATGTAGTTTATGCTTAGGCTTCTGGGCTGGTGTTATTGTATATTTTGTTAGTAAAAATGAATATATATTGTTTCCATTTGTAAGTGCTGGTGTATGTTGGATAATAGATAATTTCAATAATGTACTTCAATCGATTGAAATAGAGCTTGATAAATAATTATATATGATAGTTGATTATTTTTAGGTTTATTCTATAATGTATATATGAAGTTTACTAGTACGAAGATTCTTGAACTCGGTAGCTGTGCTTTTCGACAACCAAATGCCAGTCATTCTCATTGTAGATTTTTACATGGTTATAGATTAACAGCTAAATTCTGGTTCGGTACTAATCAATTAGACGAGAACCATTGGGTTGTAGATTTCGGCGGCTTAAGCCGTCTTAAAAACATTTTAAAAGATCAGTTTGATCATACAGCTTGTATTGCGGCAGATGATCCTGCACTACCTATTTTTGAAGAATTACAAAAAGCAGATGCATGTGATTTAAGAGTAATGCCTAATGGAACAGGTATTGAGAGAATCGCTGAATATTGTCATAATATTGCTAATGATGTTATAAGAGAGCAAACCGAAGATAGATGTTGGGTAGATAAAGTTGAAGTATTTGAACATGAAAATAACTCTGCTATTTACACCGAAAATATGGTTACTACCATGAGATTTGCTGAGAACGCTGGAAGTATTTGTTAAAATGGGTAAAGGAAGTAAAAGACGCACAGGAGAAGATACAAATAGTATTGTTACTAATTGGGATGAAATTGACTGGGATCATACGCTTAAGGCTGCTGATCAGTATTTAAAATCTACTAAAGAAGAAGCTGATAAAAAGAAAAATGAACGAAAAAGAATCAACGATAATGATCGCGGACGGGACTGAGACAATATATCTATCAGACGATAAGATATTCTACACAGTAGAGGGAGAAGGTGAGTTTATAGGTTATCCCTCTGTATTCATGCGTCTTTCAATGTGTAATTTAACATGTCAAGGATTTGCTTCTGAAGATTCACCACATGGTTGTGATAGTTATATTTCTTGGAGTGTGAAAAATAAGCTTACTCTTAAAGAAATTTTTGATTTCTTTGAAAGTAGTGGATATAAAGATCATTTATACAATGGTGCTATATTAAAAATCACCGGCGGAGAGCCCTTAGTACAACAAAAGGCACTATTAAAGTTTTTAGAGTATATGGAGGTCGAATGGGGCTGGGTTCCTCGGATAGATTTTGAGACTAACGCAACAATTTTACCAGATCCAGAGTGGTTGAGAGTCGGTGCAACATTTACTACTTCTCCTAAGATGAGTAATAATGGAGACCCGGAAGCTAGGCGATATAAACAACCGGTTTTAGATTGGCATTCTATAAATGGATCTGGTTTTAAGTTTGTTATTGATAAAGAGTCAGATATCGATGAAGTCTTTGGTAAATATATTACACCGTTTGATATTCCTACAGGTAGGGTATGGTTAATGCCGTGTTGTGGTAGCAGAGAAGAGCATATAGAGAAGGCTCCTATGGTTGCCGAGCTAGCTAAGAGGTATAGGTTTAATTTTAGTCCTAGATTACATTTATTGATATGGGATATGGCCTTAAAAGTATAGATTAATAAATATTAAATAATATGAGAATTGCAATTAGCGGAACAGCGTGTCAGGGTAAGACAACCTTAATTACAGATTTCTTAGAGCAATGGCCTACCTATAAAACACCTAAAAAAACTTATAGAGACATTATCAAGGATAATAATCTTGATCATTCTTCTAAAACTAATAAAAAAACCCAAAAAAATATTTTAGATTTTATGATCAAAGAGCAAAAGAAATATCGGAGCTCTGATAATGTAATCTTTGATAGATGTCCGTTAGATAATCTTGTATATAGTATGTGGGCGACAGAGCAATCTGACTTAGATATTGATGATAAATTTGTACAAGAGTGCATACCTCTTGTTAGAGAGAGTCTTTCTAATTTAGATATTATATTCTTTACACCCATAACAAAAGTGTCACCTGTTGAGCTTACAGAAGATGACTTACGTGACACTGATCCGAAAGTCATAGAAGAAGTTGATAATATATTCAAAGCTATGCACCGGGAATATATGCAGAATGATGAGAGTGTCTTTTTTATAAAAGACGATAAACCTGGTATTATAGAAGTATTTGGTGATCGAAGACAGCGTATAGCAATACTTAAGCTTTATATAGATGCTGAGGGAGATATACACCCCGGTGGTGATCTCATTGATGAAGCTATGTTATCTGATCTAAAGGCATTGAGTGGGGTATGGAATGATGTAGATCCTGCAGAACATTCTCATTTACGAAACGCTATGGAAAAGCAAATTAAACAGGATCGAAGTCATCGGATGAATAAATAATTATATGACTGATTATGATAAATTATGCGAACGATATATGACTAGACAGGTACGTTCTTTTTATCCTCGTAAGTTTGAATTATCTACAGAGTTTCTTGATGCATTTAAATTAGAATATTCTCGGCTAGTAGAAGGCGGTCAAAATAAAAAGACTCTATTAGAAAGAATTCGTAAAGCTTTAAGTTTCCATCTTTAAATTTCGTAATACTTTTACAATATATTTTAATATTTCAGATCTCACAATATCTAATTCATTAAACTTAAATACACATATACCCTGATCGATAGATTCTTTCTTATTAAATGCATTTATGATCGCCTTAAATCCAGTTTTAACTCCAATATCACTTTGTTGCGTGTCTCCAGTTACTATATATTTCGTATTTTCTCCAAATCTTGTTAATATTGTAGTTAATTCCCCTGGAGTTAAGTTTTGAGCTTCATCCACAACAACACAAGCATTATTAAACGTTAATCCACGCACGTAATTAACAGGTACGCATTTAATATATTGTTCGCTTATTAAATTAGAAGATAACGACTTATCTAAAAATTCATTTAATTTTTCAAACAATGGAAAACACCATGGTAAGAACTTATCATCAACTTCTCCAGGAAGTGACCCCATACTTTTTGAAGCCGACTCTACAATGCTTCTTATGTAGATAATTTCTTGTACTTTTCGTGTACGTAATAACTGTAAAGCAACATATACTGATAAATATGTTTTGGCCGATCCAGCAGGCCCATCGACTAATGCCATCTTACAAGTGTCCTTGAAACAATTTTCAAGGAATTCTTCATGAACTGGGGTTATCTCATATTTTTGTGTAACATTAAAATTTAGGAATGTATTTTTCTCTATACTTTCTTTTATTTCCTCGTTATTAACTATTGCTTTTCTACTAACTCGTTTGCCACTAAGTGCAGTCTTTTGATTTGAGTTAGAAACCGACGCGGAACGTCCTTTTCTAGCCATATCTTTAAGTATTTATTGCATTTCACATAAATTCAAATCAATAATTAAACATTTATCAATGATAAAAATATTTACAGGCTGGAGTAATTCAGGTGGTTCGACGACAGCACTTATTAACTTATGTAATTTATTTAACGACAACGGATATGAATGTATAATGTATGGTCCACATACATGGCACTTAGATAGGTGTCGCGGTGCAAATCTACAAACCGCGACTACTACAAAATCAGATAAAATTATATATCATTTTCTTGATGTAAGAAAAACTAGACCAGATGTTGACAAGTTTGTTTTAACCTTGCACGAAAAGGCTCTATATCCTCTTAAACAGAAACCATTTCATATTTTTGATAAAGTTCATTTTTTAAATAAAGAACAGATTAACTGGCATGGTGTTTATAAGGATATTTCGTGGTTTATATGTGGTAATGCTCATGAGAGCTTAATACCGTTTAAACAGCTAAAACAAAGAGTAGCTGGCATTATAGGTAATATCGACGAGAATAAACAAGTACATATTTCAATACAAAGAGCTCTTAAAGATGGTCATAAAGATATTCGAATATACGGTAATAACAATGACCCTCAATATTGGAATAATTATGTACAGCCGTTATTAAATAAAAACTCTAATGTAGTTAAGTTTATTGGATATGAAAATGATAAACAGAAAGTATATAATACAGTGACTGATGTATATCATTCTTCATTATCTGAGAATGCTTCACTTGTATATGATGAGTGTAGGTTAACAGAAGTTACCTTTCACGGTAATGAAAATATTGTTGATCAGCCTATTTGGTCAAATGTCGCTATTTTAAAATTATGGGTACAGCAATTAGAATTATGAGCAATATTATTCAAACATTATGGATCGGAAATACCCTTTCACCTATGGAGATTTTATCTTTGAATTCATTTGTTAAAAATGGTATGGAAATTCATTTGTATTGTTATGAAGATATAAAAAATGTTCCTCGAGGCGTAGTTATAAAGGACGGTAGAGATATTCTCCCTAAAGAAGATATTTTTGCATATCAAGTTGGTGAAGGTAAAGGATCATATTCTGCTTTTTCTAATTACTTTCGATATAAGCTGTTATACGAAAAAGGTGGATGGTGGGTTGATACAGATATGGTCTGTCTACAACCGTGGAATTTTACAGAAGATCGTGTGTTTTGCTCTGAGGAAAATTATGAAACAGGATTACCTTTCTTAAACACAGGTGCTATTAAATGTCCAGTTGGTGATGAGTTAATGAATTATTGTTATAACGAATGCTTAAAGAAAGATAAACAAACCTTAGAGTGGGGTATCGTAGGTCCAAAGCTTTTAAATACAGCAGTACATAAATTTAAATATACTAATTTTGTTAAACCTACACGGTCCTTTAGTCTTGTTGCTCCTTTTAGGTCACAATTGTTTATTATTCCAAAAGGTGGAGTATATGGTCTAAATGTATTAACGGATTTAATATTTACTCCAGGTGAAAATGTATATGGATTACATTTATGGAATGAAGCTTGGAATAGAATAGGTATAAGTAAGCATATTGACCATCCTGTAACTTCAATTTACGAGCAATTAAAATTAAAATATGTATAATATAGTATTTTTAATTAGTAAAGAACATTATAATACGAAAATGTCTCGTATTAGGTTTCATTCTATACGAGCTTTGTTTAATCATAAACAAGTCAATGGTATATATACCGGTCCTGGATGGGATAATTGGGTTTCCACTATATCAGTACAGACGAATTTAGATAATATTCTTAAAGGTAAAGAATGTCATTTAGTTATTGGATATAAACCTCTTGAAATTTCAGGTTTTGCAGATATTACTTATAATAAATGTATTCGTTATAACGAGATGTATGATAAAGAATGGACATTAAAAGAAATAACTGAAAGTAAAGCTAATGTTATTATATGTCATCATTATAATGATTATAAAGAATATATAAACATTTTAAAAACTATTTGGCAAAAAGAAATAGATAAATGTTTAACATGGGTTCCTCATAGCGCCGATGCGAGTATATTTAAACCTAAACCTGAAATAGAAAAAAAATACGATGTAGCACTTGTAGGAGCTACTAATGTTACAACAATGTTAGGAGAACATTATCCATTAAGAGCGAGAATGAGTAAGTTGCTTAGGTTAATGCCGTCTCAATATAGGTGTGGTGTTATTCCGCACGTTGGTGGATCGCACTCAGATGCATATACAGATAAATATGCTATCGATTTTGCTGATAAAATAAATTCAGCTAAAATTATTATAACAGATAGTGGTGCACCTAAATCTAGATTTGGAAAATATATAGAAGTGCCTATGTGTGGTGTTGCCTTGGCTGGGGATGTATATGATGACCACCCTAGAGATGTTGAATTATTAAAGTCCTTTTTAATTGATATTAATATGCAAATGTCTGATCAAGAAATTATTAAAAAGCTTATTTATTATTTAGAAAATAACAACGAAAGGGAGGAGAAGGTAAAAGCTGGTATTGAATATACTAAAGATTTTACTCAAGAGAGATATGCAGAGAGGTGTGTTAATGTATTAACTATTTTACAAAAACAAAAAAATAAGTATATTGAATATATTAATTTGCAAAAAGAAAAAACTACTGATCCTGTACGGAGGGAAAAGTGGTTAAATGGAGAGTGGTTAAGTAAGCTCGGTGGTTTTAAGAAGGTTTTTAATAAGCATGTAGATTATATTGGTAATGAGTGTTTATGTATCGGTGCGAGAACTGGACAAGAGGTACAGGCTTTAATAGATTTAAATAAAAACGCAATTGGTATAGATTTAGTTGCATGCGAACCGCTGGTTGTTAAAGGAGATTTCCATGATTTGAGTTTTGATGATGAATCTTTTGATTTTATTTTTTCTAATGTGTTGGATCATGCATTATACCCTTCGAAATTCTGCTCTGAAATGATACGAGTTTTAAAACCAGGTGGTATTGTATTATTACATCTACAAGTAAACGTACCTAACGATAAATATGGTGTTTTTGATATAAAAGACCCACAAACTGATGTATTTAATAGATTGCCAAATAACACTGAGGTTGTAAAATTGAATAATATTTTTTATGAAGAGTTTAACACGTTTAATAAAGAAGTTTTAATTAAGAAAATATAAAAACAACAATGCCTAATTTAGATTTTATAGTAAAAAAACATCATTTAAATGATACTGGATTAACAAGACATTATTTAACTTTATATTCTATCGTTTTAGGGATGGAGTCAAAGAATGTATTTGAATTTGGTACCGGCTTTTCGACTCAAGCAATGGTTGAAGCCTTAAAATTAACTGGTGGTAAATTAACAAGTGTAGATATGAGACCGTTATCTGTAAGACCAGATGTTCCTTTTAATTTCGAAAGTGATAATGAGAATATATGGTCGTTTCATAACGGTAATTCATTAGACATAGTACCTACTTTAGATCATAGTGAGTGTTATGATGTAGTATTGCATGACGGTTCTCATACAGGTACAGAGGTTACCCTTGATTTAAATAATATAGCCCCGTACGTCAAAACCGGTGGTTTAGTATTAATACATGATACAGCTCATTATGATCTCGGTGCTGAAATGAGGAGTGGAGTAGTTAATAGTGATTTAATTAAAAAATATAAACACGATGGATCGACATTACCTTACGGTTATGGGTTGACTATGATACGCATATTAGCTAATCCTCATAATGATAAAACTATTGATATACAATGGAGAAAAGAATAAGATTTGTAACAAATAAACAAAATTATAATACAGGTTCTTATAGAATTTGGATTCATGATCTTGATAATTATTTTCAAAAGTTAAATATACCATCGTGTATTTCAAACGATGTAGGAGACGGAGAGATTATTATTGTTGGTAAAGGTGAACTTGAATTAGCTCACAATATAAAAATAGCTCACCCAGAAAAAAAGGTAGGATTAATAAATCCCGCGATAGGTAAATATGATTATTGTGATTTTCTTATTGTAGGTTCGATAGAAGAACAAGCAAGTTTATCAATGAACAAAAATGTATTTTTGTATCCATTAATTGAAGAATTATATCAAAATATAGAGATAAAAACTCACACAGATGTAGATGTATTACGTTTTTGTTTTCATGGTCATTATCCCCATTTAGCTAAATTTGATCCATATGTTAAACTTGCATTAGAAGAGTTCTCGAAAGAAGTAAATATTGAGTTACTCACTATACACGGTAATTCTGAGTTTAATTGGGAGTTTGGTAGACCCAATATACAAATAAAATTTAAAAAATGGTCTGCTGATACAATAGTTCATGATATTTTATCTACTGATATTGGTTTATGTCCTAATATCACATATGTTGATTATAAACGTAATCAAATTATTGAGACAGGAGTATATAATACAGATTATATAATTAGATTTAAAAATAAATCTAATGCTGGTAGAGCATTTGTTTTTCATCAATTAGGACTACCTGTTATAACAGATCTTACTCCTAGTAATTTACATATTCTTGGAAACCCACAACATGGTTTGATTGCTGCAGATAAAAATGGGTGGTTAAAGGCGTTTAGAGAGCTATCATGTTGTAAGAAAAGAAAAGAAATGGGATTAAAAGCTAAAGAAGAATTCGATAGGCTTTATAATCCGTTAATATGGTCAAAAAATTTATACTCACAATTAAATGAATTATAAAGAATTAGTCTCGAAATATGCACTAGATGGTCATGGTCGTCCTAGGGGGATGATGACTCGTGTACAATATGAAGAAATATGTAAAGAATTAGAATCTCATTGTCCTTGTAATTTATTAGTTTTTGGCGTAGGAGCAGATTCTCATCTTTGGCAAAATTTAAATATTAACGGTTCAACAGTATTTTTAGAAAATAATCCTGACTGGATATCAAAAGTTTTAAAGGAAAATAATGAGTTAAAAATACATCATATAGTATATAAAACATCTGTACAAGAATATAAAAGAATAAAATTCGACGAGGAAGAGATTAAAATTGATTTACCTGATGAAGTAACGCAAGTATCGTGGGATTTTATAATTGTAGATGCTCCGAAAGGACATCAGCCGCCAAACCCATATAAAGGCTCGGGCCGGATGAGTAGTATTTTTTCTGCTTCTTTATTAATAAAAGAAGATGGTATTGTTATTGTAGATGATTTTAATAGAGAGGTTGAAAGAATATATTCAACCCATTATTTCGGAGAAGAGAATTTAGTTAAAGTTGTGGAAGAAAAGGTAGCTTTTTTTAGAAATAAAAAAAATGAATAAAGGTATAATATATACAGTTTATAATGCGGTAGGAGATCAATTTTTTAAAGAATTGAGTGTGTCAGTAGAATCATTTAGAAAATTTCATCCGGATCTTCATATTACATGTTTTTCAGACATGAAGCCAGATAAATTATTACAGCTTGTTCCTGGTATTAATAAGTGTATACAAATAGATTGTAAGATATTAAGAGCAAAGGTTGATGTCCTTAAGCATTCTCCATATGAAAAAACTTTATATCTAGATTCAGATACTGTGTTTGATTATAATATATATGATATATTTGATATGTTAGATGAATATGAGTTAGTTATTGCTCATTGTTTAGCTAGAAAGAGAGAGAAATATTCTAAAGTTATTCCAGAATATAAAAATATACCATATGCTTTTTCAGAAGTTAATACAGGAGTAATGGGCTTTAAAAAATGCGACAACATAGATAAGTTGCTTAATATCTGGCCAAAATATTATCGTAAATATTATAACGTTTGTCCGTATGATCAACCGACATTTAGGGTCTCTCTTTGGGAGTCAAAAGCTAAATTATATATTTTACCTCCAGAATATAACGCAAGAAGTAAACAAAATAGACAAAAGCAAAGAACTTTTCATCATGAATTTGGAGAAGACCATCTTAAGGAAAGAATTCTTCATATGCATCATAAACAGGATACTCTTGATAATGCATTACAACATTGTTTAGAAAATTACTTAGAATACTAATGATTTGGACAAATACATCTCTTTTTAATTCCTTATTACCAAAGGATAAAGTTACACAAGACAAAAATCTAGCAACATCAATTATATTAGGAGCACCTCCTATAGATATAACTGAATTTCCTAATGTTGATTTTGTTTTTCGGGCCGGTGTAGGTACTGATAATGTAAATTTTCCTTCGAATATACGAGTACAGTTTCCTTCTATGGAAACTAAAAATATTATTTACGAAGAAACGGCGAATTTTACTTGTTATTTAATATTTAAAATGTTATATGATAACATAGGTGATTTATCTTCATGGAGTAGTACAAGGAGAAACATTCTTACTAATAAAACTTTGTTAATAGTAGGATTAGGTAATATAGGACAAAGAGTTAAAGATAAAATGTCTTCCTTTATTGAAAATATTACAACATATGATATATTGACTGATACATCCTTACCAGATTATAATAAAGCAGATATAGTTAGTCTTCATATACCTTATTGTCCTGAAAATAAAAATTTTATAAATAAAACTAATTTGGCCCAATTTAAAGATAATGCTATTTTAATTAATACTGCGCGAGGTCCTCTCGTAAATGAAAATGATCTTTATGAATGTTTAACACATACTAATATACGAGCTGCATTTGACGCTTTTTGGGTCGAGCCGTATAGAGGTAAGCTTAATGTATATGGTAACTCTAAATTTTTTATGACACCTCATATAGCGAGCTCTAGTATTGAATTTATTGAAAATTGTTATGAGGATTTTGAAGTTGCTCTGAGCAACCATGTCACAGTATGAAAGATGAACAATATTTTAATTTCTTAAAAGGAAAAAAAGCTATTATTATTGGTCCCGCTCAATATCTTACTACTGAGTCGTTCAGCGGGTTTGGTGAAAGCATAGATAAAGAATATGATATTGTAGTAAGATTAAATAGAGGAATGGAATTAACACAGCGCTATAAATCAAATATTGGCTCTAGAACAGACGTATTTTATAATTGTCTTATAGAGCATAAAGATAATGGCGGAATAATAGATATTAATAACCTTAAAGATAATAACATACAGTGGCTGTGTACGATTCCAAATTCTACCATGAGAGGTAATTGCTATAGCAATGCATTACACCCGATGGTTAATCAAAACACTGTAAATTTAATAAAACAGAACTTTAATTTTCATGTGATGGATTTCAGATTATATGGAGAGTTAAATAAAGGAGTAGATTGTCGGAGTAATACAGGCTTCGCAGCAATATTTGATACACTATATCACGGTGTTGAGTCTCTTTTCGTAACTGGTTTTAGTTTTTATTTAGATGCGTTCGCGCCCGGGTATAAGGAAGGATGTGCAAGAGATGAAGATGAATTTGCTAAACAATGCTTCGCATCTAAACGCCATAATCAGGTAAATCAATGGATTTATGCTCGCAAAAATTTAAAAAATAATCCGAAAGTTATTTTAGACGATGTATTAACTAAAATTTTAAATTTAAAAACTCTTAATAGAGAGGATTTTAATGAAGAGACTCAAAATCTATATAGTAACGTATAAAAGATCAAACGTTTTAAATGATACGCTAGAAAAATTATTTAAATCTGATTTTTCTCTAGTCCCGGATACGGAAGTTAATATAATTAATAATCATACAGATTTTAGACTCGATTCACAGTTTAAAGATAAGGTTAATGTACTGCATAATGTTCTTAGGCCAGATTGGTCTAATGGTAATTTAGCTGAAAACTGGAATCAAGCTTTACTTAATGGTTTTAAAAACCTCAATAAACCAAAGTGTGAATATTTAGTTACAATGCAAAATGATACGAGTGTTCATTCTAACTGGTGTAGTAATCTTTTTAAAATGCATAAAAAGTATAACTTTATTGTAGGTAAATTTGGCGATAATTTGGTGAGCTATACAGCATCTGCTGTTAAGAAGATAGGTATTTGGGATGAGAATTTTTTTGGTGTACAATATAAGGAAGCAGATTATTGGTTACGAGCTTTAATTTTTAATAAGAAAAAATCATGTATTAATGATATATTACATGGTATTGAATTGAATAATACAGACGCCCTTGAACTAGATACAGTAGCTGATAGGGAGTTTATTAAAGAAGATGGATTTAAAGGACATAAAACGCTGAAGCGAAAAGCAGATGATTCTGAGCATCAAAAAATTTGGGAAACTAGAACAGGTGTATATAAAGAGTATGCTTGGAAGTATTTTTTTAATAAATGGGCCGGTACGTGGATTAGACAACCAGAAAAATCTCAGTGGATTAAGGCCTGGCCTACAGAGCTTATTAATAACCCACCAGATATGAGAAAGTCTAAATTAAAGAGTATCATAAAGTATTGGTATTTTGAGAAGGACATAGAAAACTTAAAAGATAAAAATTACTTATTATAGATTATTTTATGAATTATTGTAATTATATATAGAAGGATGAAAATTTTTATACCTATTAAACACGAATCTCAGCGAGTTTCGGGAAAGAATTTTCGAAAATTAAATGGAGTGCCTCTTTACAAGCATACACTTTATAAATTAAAACAATATAAGGTTTTCGTTGACACAGATAGTGATGAAATAATTGAACAAATTCGAAGTGACCCTGATTTAAAAAATATTGTTACTCTTAAAAGACCAGACCACTTATGTGGTAATGAAGTTTCGGTAAATAAACTTATAGAGAATCTTTTGCAAGGGTTTTGGCGTGGTCCATCTGAGTCCTCTACAGTTATAAATGATAATGACGTAATATGCCAGATTCATGTTACTAGTCCTTTTCTTAAAATGGATACTTTAGAGAAAGCTTATAAGTTTTTTGAAAAGGATGGTTGTGATTCAGTTGTTAGTTGTAATTTAATAAATTCTCGCTTATGGAGAAAGGAAGAATATGGTTATTGCCCTGTAAATCATAATCCTCTTAAATTAGAGCAAACTCAATCCCTTCCAACATTGTACGAAGAAAATTCTGCTTTTTATATGTTTAAAAAAAATGTATTTACTACTATTAAGAATAGAGTAGGTAAGGCTCCTGCTTTTTATAAAGTGGATCATCCTGAAAATTTTGATATTGATACAGAAGATAATTGGGAAGAATGTTTAAAAATTAATGAGACTATTATGGCAACAGTTACCTAGTCCTATAATTACAGAGATACTATGTAACTCTACAATCGATGGAGTTGTTTTTGATCTCGAACACGGGTGCTTCAATAATGAGACTTTATATACTTGTATTCAAGTATGTTTACTTAAAAATAAATTATGTTTTATTAGAGTAACCTGGTTAGATAAGACTGTTATTAGGATGAGTCTTGATGCTGGGGTATCTGGGGTCATATTTTCAACAGTACAGACCTATTATAAAGCTAAAGAGTATTATGATTATTGCTTTTATCCTCATAAAGGTAGCAGAGGTCAAGGATTAGTCAGAGAGAATGAGTGGGGTAATAGAGATTTTAAAAAACGTAATCCTATAGTTGTAGCTCAAATAGAAACACAACTCGGTCTTGATAATATAAGCATTATTTCGGAAGTAGATTTCGATTATTTTATGGTTGGGCCATATGATTTGTCTGCAAGCTTAGGTTGTGTTGGTGATTTCAATTCACCTGTATATAAGGCTGCTATAGAAAAGTTAAAATTAAAACTAGGTGATAAACTCGGATATCATTTAGTTAAAGACATTAAAGATCAATTTGAAGCTCACAAAAATTCAAAATTTCTAGCCTTATCAATGGATACTCTCTTTATTATTGATGGCATAAAGAGTATTGAAAATTTTAAATGATCTTAATATCTCATAGAGGTAATTTGACCGGTAAAAATGCTAAATTAGAAAACAAACCCCTTCAAATACAAAAAGTATTAGACTTAGGATTTCATTGTGAAATTGATGTTTGGTTTATAAACGGTGAATATTTATTAGGTCATGATGAACCGAAAACTCATGTTAAAGAGTATATGATTGAGCATCCTAATTTGTGGTGTCATGCTAAAAATTTAGAAGCATTACAGGAAATGTTAAAAAACAATAAGATACATTGCTTTTGGCATGAAACAGATCAATATACTATTACCTCTAAGCAATTTATTTGGACATTCCCCGGGAAGTACGCTTCAGACAATTGTATTATTGTAGATAATTCAAAAAATCCACCTAATTATAATTGTACGGGCGTTTGTTCTGATTATGTACAATTATATAAAACACATCATTTTTGATTTAGATGGAGTATTAATAGATAGTAGAGATTTACACTATTATGCATTAAACGATGCTCTTCGTACTATTAGTGATTCGTATGTTATATCAAGAGATGAACATCTTTCTTCATACGACGGTAAGTCAACGAAAACTAAACTCGCATTATTAACTGAACATAAGCAATTACCTGAAAGTGAATATGATAAAGTCTGGCAATTAAAGCAAACCTTTACTAGACAAAGACTTCAATCGATTGAAGAGAATTTAGAATTACAACGTTTATTTAAATTTTTAAAAGATAATAATTTAAAAATTTCGATTGCTTCAAACGCTATACGGGAAACTGTATTAACATCTTTAGAGAGAGTAGGTGTATTAAAGTATTGTGATTATGTATTAACTAATGAAGATGTTTTTCTACCTAAACCTAATGCAGAAATGTATATGAGGTGCATGATACATACTAAAACAAATCCAGATGAAACAATTATTGTAGAAGATTCTCACACAGGTAGAAAAGGTGCATTAAGAAGTGGTGGTCATTTATGCCCCGTCACTGGTACGAGCGACGTTACATTTAAATATATAACAAATTTTATTAAGACAAAAGACAAAACCATGAAAGAAATAACCCCAAAGTGGATCGGTGGTGATATGAATGTGTTAATTCCTATGGCGGGAGCTGGTACACGGTTTGAAAAGGCTGGTTATACCTTTCCGAAGCCGTTAATTGATGTAAACGGTAAACCAATGATACAGGCAGTGGTCGATAATTTAAATATTGAAGCTAATTATATTTTTATCGTACAAAAATCTCACTATGAGCAATATCACTTACAAACAGTACTTGAAAATATAGCACCAAAATGCACAATTGTACAGGTTGAAGGTATAACAGAGGGAGCTGCATGTACAACTTTGTTAGCTAAAGAATATATTAATAATGATAAGCCGTTAATTATGGCTAATTCAGATCAATATGTAGATTGGGATAGTAATGAATTTATGTATTCTATGGTAGGAGATGATGTAGATGGTGGTATTTTAACTTTTAAGTCTACACATCCTAAGTGGAGTTATGCAAAGTTAGGAGATAACGGGTTCGTTACAGAAGTTGCTGAGAAGAACCCGATATCTAATATTGCTACAGTTGGTGTCTACTATTGGCTCAAAGGTTCTGATTATGTTAAATACGTTGAACAAATGATAGAAAAGAATATTAGAACAAATAATGAGTTTTATGTTTGTCCTGTATATAACGAAGCTATAGCAGCCGGTAAAAATATTAAAGTTTTTGATGTACCAAAAATGTGGGGACTTGGTACTCCAGAAGATTTGAATAATTTTATATCTAATTATGAAAGTATGCGCAACAATTCCAATTAAAAGTAACTCAACTAGAGTTGTAGATAAGAATTTTAAACTTTTAGGCAATAAGCCTTTGTATCAATATATTATAGATCACTGTATACAGGCAGAATGTTTTGATGATATTTATATTGACACTGATAGTACTGAAATAAAAGAGTATTGTTTTAAAAATAAGGTACATTGGATAGAAAGATTACCCGAACTTACTTTAGATACAGCAAATGGTAATGATGTGTTCCATTATGATATACATCATATAGAAAGAAAAGTGAAAGGTGATAGAGTTAGCTTATTAACATATGATTATTACTTTCAATTGTATGCTACAGCACCATTTCTTAAACCAGACACTATTAAAGCATGTGTAAATAAATTAACTCATACTTCTAGATATGATTCTATTTTAACTGCTACAGAAGAATATGGGTGGTTCTGGCATAAAGATCAACCAGTTAATTATCAGCCTAATATTTTACCAAGATCACAAGATGCTACACCAGTAATAAAAGAGACAACAGGGTTATACGGTATATCTAAAAGTGCTTATGATAGGTTTAGATGTCGTGTAGGTGCCACTCCATATTTCTATATACTAACCGATAGAGCGGAGTGTATTGATTTAGATACGCACGATGATTTTGCTGTTGCTGACAAATATTTAAAATCAGTATGAATATAGCAATATGTATATGTGGTGAACCGAGAATGAAAGAAGTCGGTGCCGAGAGCCTTAGAAAATTTAGAAAAGCTGTTAGCGGGTATGATGTACGTGTTGATGTGTTTTATCATATATGGGATCATGTAACTAAACGTCAACGTAACCATAAATCTCAAGACCCTTTTGTAGAGTATGTTACCGCTGAGGAGATAGAACAGTTATATCCTTCGACTGTAGGTCATTTAGGTGATAAAAGCGAAATGGATGAAGAAATAGATTACATATGGGAATATGTTTGTAATTTAAATGAACCGAATCCTAGATATGATACAAAAGAAATATTAAAAAATCAAATTTATTATTCTAATACACCCGGATATTCTCAACTACATAGTCTATGTAAGAACCAATTAATGAGAATAGAATATGAAGAAAAAAATAATATTAAATACGATTTAATTATTAAAACAAGGACCGATGTAGAGTTTAAATGCCATCCAACTTTTGCGCATATTAAAGAAGTAGCCGAAAGACCACAATGAAATTGTGG
>Ga0209434_1000456_pt1 | contig 19758 bp, 15 predicted proteins | sample ETNvirnome_2_300_FD_184068 | JGI IMG/M metagenome (GOLD analysis project Ga0209434, IMG submission 184068) | Marine viral communities from the Pacific Ocean - ETNP_2_300 (SPAdes) (version 2) | ecosystem: Environmental > Aquatic > Marine > Oceanic | place: Pacific Ocean | collected 2013-06-22
AAGGCGCGGAGTGTTGGTGGCGGGGCACTAACACAGAATGTGAGGATGTTTCATGTGACGATATTGATGGAGCATGTTGTACAATGCAGTGTATGGAACAGTGGGGATGGTGGATCGCCCTTCATTTGTGCCACCATGCTACCCAGTCTGAATGTGATGCGTTGGGGACCGATCCATCATGTGATGTCAACAATCACCCAACACTTCCATGTTATGAAGATGAACCGTGTGACTTCTCATCAAATTGGAATGGTCCTGGTACAGACTGCAATGATCTGATTGGCTCGGGAGAGTTATTGTGTCCTCATGGGTGGCAGGGTGCGTGTTGTCTACCTTACGAACATCCTGACGGCGATACATGTGTAAATACGGCTGGTTCATATGATTGTATGCAACAATGCTACGAAAATGTGTGTCCTGGTCCGGATGATTATTTTCCATACGTGCTGTGTAATTATCCACATAGTCATCCAAACAATCCAGAATGGCAAAAATGTGATGCTTTGTTTGGTGCTTGTTGCAAGAACGACGGCACCTGCGAGATATTAACAGAAGACGAATGCGATGCACTTGCGGGATCACTATACGAAGGTGATGATACCCTATGTGAAGATGCCGAGTGTTCTCTGTTAGGTGCATGTTGCTTTGAAGATGGACCAGATTATGGATTTTGCCAAACGCTCGGCATCGAGGATGAGAACGATTGCTTGGTACATTACGGGGGTGTTTTCTGGTTTGATGATAGATTGTGTTCATGGGAAAATAAGTGGGGCCAGGGACCATGCCATATCGCTGCATGTTGTATCGCTGGAAATTGTACAAACACACGTTTAGATGAATGCCAGGGTGTTGGGTTCTGGAGGCCGTTCGAACTGTGTGAAGGCCTTGAACCGCCATGTACGACAGATCCTGACGGTGCATGTTGCATAGGTGATCCGACACCGACTTGTGAGATAAAAACTCAGAGTGACTGCACGGCCGCAGACGGCGAGTGGTTAGGGCAAATAGATTGCAGCGATCCCATCGGTGGTACTGTATGTGATCCTATTCGTGCATGTTGTATTGGAGATGACGGCACGGGGGAGTTGCGGGGCGGTGACGTGGTCTGTAGAGACGAAACAATATCTGAATGTGCCGAGTCAGACGGTCAATGGTTTCCTGATCAGGACTGTCATGATCTTCCACCCGGTGCCTGTGATGGTGAGCCCCTCGAGGGACCATGTTGTGTAGTAATATCATCAGGTCTATGGGAGTGCCATGAAAATCAGACTTATACAGAATGTTATGATTTAGGAGGAACATGGCATAACCCCAACGACTACCCTAACTGTGAATCTATTGATATAGGACCATGTTCTTATGACTTAAATGATGAATGGGCATGTTGTTATCCATACCTAGACTATGGGTTGATTTGTGGGAATAAGATCGCAGAGGAGTGTGATAATCTCGACGGTTACATACATGTGGGGCAGTTGTGCGAGGATACAGGGTTTTTGTGTGAAGGAACAGGCGCATGTTGTACTAATTGTGTAGGTTCAGATTGTGAATGTGTGGATGGTTATACATTAGTGGATTGTAATATAGAAAATGGTGGTTGGTTTGGGTTAGGATCAGTGTGTGAATTTATCGATTGCGCTGACGTTGCTGCATGTTGCTATATTGATGGTAACTATGACACGGTATGTGAAAATGTACGACCGGCTGATTGCGGAGAGTTGGGAGGCATTTTCGATAGTGATGGGAATTGTAATAATGCAGATTATGAATGTGTAAGTGTAAATGAGGGTGCGTGTTGTGTATGGTGGGAAGATAATTACCCAAATTCCCCGGGTCAGGTCGTTTATGGTTGTTATGACCACACCAGCGGATTTGCACAGGTAGACCAAGTGGAATGTGAAGCCGGAGTCGTGAATAGTTGGTGGCATAGTACTGGCCCTGGCCATAACGAAGGTATTCTGTCTACTGTATGGCATGATGGTAAAACTTGTGATGAACTGAGAGATATTCCGACCTCCTTCTGTGATGATGACAGTCCCCCGCAAAACTGTTGTCCAAAACCGGGTATGTGTTGTCTCGGAGGCGTAGACGATTGTAGTCGGAGATATCATTCCCATTCGAACATGTGTCCTGTTGGGTCAGACTGGTCTGACTGGTTTCCTCACGGGCGGTCATTCGCTGGGCCTGGGGGGGTGTGGGAAGATTACAGTTGTGATGAGTGCCTAGAAGGGGCCTGTGGTCACGCTTGGAATATCATCGGAGGGTGTGAAAACGGCGATTCCGGTGTGCATATAATGGATGTCCAACTAATGACTGAGCAAGAGTGTGATAATCAAGACCAAAGCGGTGGACAATGGTTTGGTCTAGGAGTATTACCCCTGGATCAATCTCCGATGAATCCGACAACTGGCTATGAAGAACCAATGGGTGGGTGTTGTTGGTATTACGATCCCCCTTATGGCGGTGCTACCCACGCTTGCTACCACAAGACTGAACGAATGTGCATGTGTCACAACGGGATGATCAACGACCAAGGAAGAACATTAGAAACACTTTGGTTGGGACCGCATGTTCCTTGTTCTCCTAAAACTGGTATGTTGATCGGCGCGGATCCATTTAATGGTTGTCCGTCGTCGCCAAATTCAGGTAGTTGTTGCACAATATATTCGAATAACATGACAGGTGATTGGGGCGTTGACTGTTTACAGAATATACTACGTGCTGATTGTAGTTATGGTGTATGTCCCGAACACGGAGAAGTGAACTGTAGTCAGTCGCATGTGTCATGTGAATGTACATGGAATTTAATACCGTGTGATATGTCAGAAGAGGGATGGTGCAATACAGATTCATTTTCACTTGGTGATTGTTGTACCGGGGATGTCGGCTTCGGCCTGCCCGATGATTGTTTGACAGGCGTTCCGGAAGATTTTTGTGTAAATGTGATGAACGGCATGTGGAGTAATCAACTCAAATGCAAAAATTACGATGCAGACTCGGGATTTGATAACACATGTTATTTTGACTGCGATAATGGTATTGATTGTTCTTGTTTAAATGACAATGTGGCAGATGGTTTTAATCCTGCGGTATGTTGCAATAAGGGAGACGGTGCAGAAGTAGGGAGATGTGTGTTATGGGAAGAGGATGATTGTTGTTGTGAAACGGTTGAACCATTTGACCCCGATGATCTAGACTGTGGTCGGCCTGAAGTGAGTTGTGTTTATTGTTGTTCTGAAGGTTTCACCAATGTTGATTCTCCTGAGCCGGGACATACCGTTAACAAATGTACTGCACTTGCTCCACAAGGTGCGCGGGCGAAGGATCACGACCCGGTCGACCACACTGCGGAGGGATGGGTTTACGATGATGTTGAATATTGCTCTCCTACTTGGGAGTGCGCATTCGGGAATATGGTTCGAAACCGTGGTGGGTGTGCTAATGATTGTTGCGAGAATGGTAAATGTGTATATTCTACTAATATGGAGTGTCACGATGACCCCGACGATGGCAGCGGCGGCGATGGCGGCGGCGATCCTTGGGATGATTGCCCCCCCGAAAAAGGCCCGCTGATTGGAATCAACTGTTGCCACGTTGATTATTGGCGATGGGCGTCATTTTGTTCGTACGGGCAAGTCTGTGGAGGATGCTGTCAACTTGACGATGTGCCATGTGCAGATCCATGGGACTTGAGTGGCACCTGTTCCTGGAGGAGCGGGTTTGGCGGTGGATCATCTTACACATGCACTGGTATCCCATGTGGAACAGCGCAGGATGATCCTTTGTACTCATGTCCAGATACGGTTATGTGGAACAAGGAACTAGATTTAACCAAGTTGTATCATAGTTGTTGTGACTCGGACACTTGGGGTGGCGTAGGTTCGTGTAATACTTATACTGGTGCGCCCGAAAGTTTCCCTGGACCAGAATTCCAAGAATGGCTGGGTAAGTGTGATGGTGATGGCTTGTATTGGATTTCGCATCATGGACTCGGAAATTGTTTAATAGGCTGGGCCCCGGACCACCAGAGCCACGGTGATTTCTGCGAGAATTATGAGATATACGCGATGGCCCCATACTCCTCTCAGCACCACTCGGAACCCATAGGAGCATGTGTTATACCACCGGCTAGTGACTGTGCTGGTGATGACTGTGAGTTTACATGTAGGAGGGCAACAAAATGGCATTGTAATGATCATACCTATGATAACCCCGGGGAACATTCATATGGACCGGTGCTCCGGGAGGGATATTTAAATGGAAGATGGTTCGGGGGTTATACATGTGGGGAAATTGACCTCGACGAGTTTGGGGCATGTTGTCATTTTGAACTAGGATGTATCCACACAACCCATGAGGATTGTTTCGCTTGGGATTATATGGACGGCCCGGAGAATCCTGACGATGAATGGGATGAGGGTCCGTTCGATTCTGCGCGCAACATAAGAGATGGGGGACATAACAAATGGTACGGACCAACAGTATCTTGTGAACACGATGTTGCATTAAATGAGTGCATTCTGGGCGCATGTTGTCAGGAACATTATAATCCAGATCAATCAAGTATTGTGAATCCGCTGAGTCGACTATGCACAACATGGATAGAAGATGCTTGTGTAAATGTTGAAAATTACCCATGGAGGCATGGTAGGTGGGACCATGACAACGGAGAATACGTGGAATGGCCTTTGTGGTGGGGAATATGGCGAGGAGAAGATACTGAGTGTGGTCGTGGTATGTGTACATGCGATGGTAAGATTGCAAAATTGCCTTGTATTAATTATGATGATTGTGGTGGTGGGGAGTGGTGGCAAGATTGTTGCATTGATGGATATTGTAGTGAATGTGTTCCGTACTCCGGATCGTGCGTGGATAGTACTGATTGCCTAGGCCACAACGGAATACATGGCCCCGGCTCGGAATTTTCTATGTGCTGCCTCCTTGGAACCTGCACGCGGTGTTCTATGTTATATGGGGTGTGTTATGATCAAGATGATTGTGAGCCCCTGGATGGACTATGTTGCGAGTATGGAATGTGTAGACCATGTGGTGCATGTTGCTTTGAAGATGAGGTTTCAGGGAACGTTGTGTGTCAAAACGGTGTTGGCGCGTTTGTTTGCGGAGAACGGCCAGGTAGTAATTGGCATGAAGGAGAGGTATGTGACGATATCACATGCGGCGGATATGTCGGAGGCGGCGGAGATTTAATGTTTGTTCAACTTCCAGATGGAACTTGTATTTGGATGTCATGTGATTCTACGAATTGTCCATATCCAGAATGTCAACTATCATAAATAACATGAGGTAGAATGCAAATATGACTTTTCAACACAGGTCAAGAATAAAGTCATCTGTTGACTATAGTTTTATTGCGTCCGATATGGGTGCATGCTGTCTACCACATGCAGGGGATATGCTTGCTGCATCATCATATCAATGGTGTTTAGAAGTTGATGGTCTTTTTATACCAACTGAACTTGATGGAGAGGGCGCACCTATATTGGATGGAGTAGAATGCCCCATTCTCTCTGATAGAGGTTGTTGTTGTGCGTGTTCATATGTTGATGACTTTGATGCTTTTTTTGATGCTCCTGGTTCTGATCAAAATGGAGCATATCAAGACTGTGCAGATGGATGTTATCAGGGAGGAACAAGGGATAATACCACCAAATGTGAATGTGACAGATTAGGTGGTGTGTGGTCTGTGCATGATTGTTCTACATTCGCCTACAGTAGGCGGCTTTGTACAGATAACAGCACAATACAGGATGTTCGCTGGCCAGGTGCTTGCTGTGTGGATGAAATTTGTTACAATGTGTGTTCTGTGAATGAATGTTCCGATGTGGACGAAGGGACAAACGAAAATACACAATGGCGACCAACAGAAGTTTGTTGTGATGAAGTGATACCACCAGGGTGGAATTGTAGTGACTGTTCCAGTGGAATGTATAAATCAGCAGGAATTAGGGACATTAGAACTGGAATATTAGTTATTAATAAAAACCCAAGATTTACCACAGCAGCAATAGAACAAGATTTAGCAAAAAATATGAAATCCTGTTGCATATATGAAGATAAACAAAACAACGTTGTCTCTTCTGTATTAGACGAAAGTAAATGCACATCCCTCGGTGGGGTGTGGGCAGGAGTGGATCACGATGGAGATTACCATCCCACAAACTCCACCAGATGTCAAGAGTTGTTGGACATATACGCAAATGGCGGAAGCATCTCTTCGTCATATGTTAATGATTGGAAAATTGGCGAGTATATTTTCGGTGGGAGATATGTTGGGACATTTAATGTACAATCACCTTCGTTTGGTTCGGGTAGTGTTTGTCTTGGAAATCCCCAAACTGGAAGTGTATTAAATTACACAGCAACAGATTATGAAGATAATGAAAATAGTAAAAATAAGTATGCTTTGTTTATTGATACTAGAGATTTATTTGAAAATAGAGTAGTTCTGAATAAAAATAACATATCACCAGAAAGTATTTCTACAAATTCATCTTGGGATGCTATTAAAAATAACAGCACTTGGAACAATGCAATTCAACGGGTATTGGATGCAAAAAACACTAAATATTTCAACTGGACAGTCCCATCAATGGACATACTTGCATTTGCATATAACCAAACAAATACATTAGAATTTATCCGTAATCTACATTTAGATAAAAATAAAAACCACCCATATCAACGAATGAAATCCAGATATTACTGGACCAATACACTTTACAAGGAAAAAATAAGAGGTAAAGCGTATGCATATACTCAAAGTTTTAATAAAAAATCAACTGTTGGAATTAGACCGATTACAGATAGTTCCTATATTAGACCCTTCCTTTTAATACCTATAATATAATAATATTGACTTTATTTGAATGAAATAATGTTGACTTTGTTTTATACATGTAATATAATTTTGTTGTTATGGAGACTATTAATTAATGAATGAAGACAACAACACACCATCAAATGACATTCAATTCCGAAGCGTTCCTATAGATCCCAATAAAAGAGGAATCAAAGACAAACTTAGTATGGTGCAAAATTTTGCGACTGCTCTTGCTTCTCGTAGCATAAACAATAAAAAAATCAACACCCCTATAAAACAACTTCGAGTGTTGAGTTGTTTTGGTAATCAAAATTCGGGAGGAGTTTTGCCACCATGCGAACATTTAAAGGAAAGTGAAGTCAGTGAAGGAAAACATTATTGCGGTGCGTGTGGTTGTGGTGACAAGAAGATGACCTGGCTTGTACAAAAATCGGACAATTATAGTAAGTTAGATTATCCAAAAGTTGCATGTCCTTTACAAATGCCTGGTTTTTCTAATTATGTTATAAGCACACCAGATGAGTCAGAAGAACCTATTACCCGAAAATATTATATTGAAAATGTGAATTATAAAGAAATTCAAAATTTACATGTGAAAATTGGTATTCAGAAAACAGAACAAGAATCTCCATCAGATTCAGAACAAAAACCAAAATTTGATTCATAAAACACTTTTACTGTTGATGCTTTATACATATAAGAAAAGGCATCAGGAGTTTTCCAATGGCAATACCAAATTCTAGAGACGAATTAATTGATTATTCTCTTCGTAAACTAGGTTATCCGGTAGTAGAAATTAATGTTGACAGACAGCAATGTGAAGACCGTCTGGACGAAGCATTAGAAATGTATTCGGAAAGACACTTTGATGGGTCTGAAAAGGCATATTTCAAACATCAAATTACCCAAACAGATAAAGATAACATGTATATTAACACCGACGATTTTGGTCCGGTGAATGGTGCTACTGCCGATGGACCTACGGGGAAAGATATATTAAGTGTGGTTCGGTTGTTTCAATTTGGAAATTTTGCAAACATCAGTATGTTTGATGTGCGATATCAGATGGCACTAACAGATTATTTTGGAATTAATCGTGGATTGGGTAATAATAGTTCTATGGGATTAGCCCGATACGATTCAACTAAACGTTATATTAATATGATTCAGGACTTCTTTCAACCAGAAAAAAGAATCAGATTCAATAAAGTATCGAATAAGATCCACATGGACATGAGGGCTGCTGATTTAGAAACGGGTAAATATTTAGTTATTGAAGCATATGTTAAAATTCCCTCTGTCGCATTTTCGCAAATATTTGATGATGTTTGGTTAAAAAAATATACAACTGCTCTTATTAAACGGCAGTGGGGACAGAACATGTCTAAGTTTGAGGGCGTTCAATTACCAGGTGGTGTTTCTCTTCGTGGTGGGGAAATATATAACGAAGCAAATGAGGAAATACAGAGACTAGAGGAAGAACTGAAAACCACATATGAACTTCCAATTGATTTCAATGTAGGTTAGTTTAATGGCAAGAAATCCACACTTCAAAGACTATAGCGGCGAACAAAATGTCGTAGAAGATCTCACCATTGAGATAATTAAATCGATGGGGAGGGATATGGTCTATATTCCTAGAACCCTTGTGAACACAGATGATCTGTTTGGGGAAGATACACAATCTAAATTTGATGATGGTTATCAATTGGAAATGTATGTTGCAAGTGTTGATGGATTTGAGGGCGAGGGCGATGTCCTTTCTAAATTTGGAATTGAAATAAGAGATAAAATGGACCTCATTGTTTCCAGAAAACGATTTGAGGAAACTGTTGGTATATACGAAGAAATAACAAGACCAAAAGAAGGAGACTTGATTTATTTTCCTCTCAGCAAGACTCTTTTTGAGATTAATTTTGTAGAACACGAAAATCCATTTTATCAATTGGGTAAGTTGTTTACATATAGATTATCATGTGAAGTATTCACCTATAGTCAAGAGGAAATTGATACAGGGTATACTGATATTGATACAGTTGAAGACGAAATCAAGAAATTCGCTATTGAGTTTGATCTTGGTACACGGATCAGTGGTGTTGCTGCAACTAATTTCTTTGAGGGTGAATCGGTGTTTCAGGTTTCTGGTGTTACTGGAGATACTGCATTGCTGGCAAATGCAACTGCGACAGCAACTGCAACAGATTGGAGTTCGTCTAATACGAAACTTACTCTCACAAATATTGTCGGGACCATATCAACATCAACCGGACAGACATTGAGGGGTGCTGTTTCGGGTGCAGAATATGAGATCAACAGCAGCACAACAACCACGCTCATCATTCCACAAGAACCACAGGACAATGAACCAGCGGGCGATAATGAGGACATTGAATTGTTTAGAGATCAAGATGACATCTTTGACTTCACGGACACAGATCCTTTCAGTGAGGGCGATTATTGAAACACTCGGTGAAGAATCCCATCTATGTAAATAAGATCAAGGAAGCAAAGAAGGGCATCAAATACCTAAATAGAGATGGTAAGAGGAAGATGGCGGTTCCTAACACAGAAAAATGGAACACTCTTCTGGAACAAGGATATAAAGAGGGTTACTAATGTTTGCACAATTCTACAATGAATCTATTAGAAAGACTGTGATTGGATTTGGTTCCATTTTCAATGACATTCGGATTGCACGAAAGAATGCAGACGGTACGACAAAGGAAACGATCCGCGTGCCGTTGTCTTATGGACCAAAAGAAAAGTTTATCCGAAGAATCCAAGAAGACAGTAGTATTTCTAGTAACACCCATACGCAAATAACTCTCCCGAGATTGGGGTTTGATATTACGGGATTTTCATATGACCCCACAAGAAGGGGGAATAAACTAAGAACAACAACTGCCACTTCTACTGACGGTTTAGTAGAAAAATGGAACTATGCTGAAGTTCCTTATAATATTTCTTTCGGTTTATATTCGTTTACTAGAAACCAGGACGACAATCTTCAGATTGTTGAACAAATTCTTCCTTACTTTAGTCCTGAATTTATAGTTACATTTAAAATAAATGATGTAAACACAAAAGTAGATGTTCCTATTGTATTAAATTCGGTTAATATGACTGAAGAGTATGAAGGTGCTTTTGATACAAGAAGAAACATCACAACTACCTTTGAGTTTACTGCAAAGACATATGTGTATGGACCAGAGAAGACTAACAAGATAATTCTTCAATCTGAAATTGATATTCATGGAGTTGATACTGCGTTTGATGGTTTGGTATCGGACGCTCACGATCTTCGTATTGGTATAACAGGTGGGTTCACTGGTGATGGATACACCGCAGAAAACAGAATTTATGGTGAGTTATATTATGAGTGATAAGAAAAGCGTTGACGAGAAATTGTCAGAAGCATTAGATATTGAATTTGAATCAGAAGCAAAACAAATAGAGAGCAAAAGAAAAGTTACGCAGATTCAAGTTAATGCTAATGATAGTGAAAAGGACTATTGGCTAGTCCGAAATAATATGAAAGAACTCATTTCCACAGGCGAAGATGCAATAGAAGGTATTCTTAAAGTTGCGACTGAGGGGGATTCTCCTCGTGCATATGAAGTTGCCGCTCAAATGATTAAGACGGTTTCTGAAGCAAACAAAGACCTTATTGATCTACATCAGAAAATGAAGACGATCAATAAAGAAGAAGTCAATATTCACAACACAACCAACAACTCTCTTTATATTGGTTCAACTAAAGAATTACAAAATCTCATCAACACTGAACGAAGTACTAATAAAAAGAAAGTAGAAGGTAAACATGATGTGATTGATGGTGAGGTAATAGACAATGACGGCTAAACAAGATGGATATATGGGAAACCCCAACCTCAAACCAACTGGGGTTGAGATGGAATTCACAAAAGAGCAAGTCAAAGAATACATCAAGTGTTCCCAGGATCCGGTATACTTCATACGAAATTATGTGAAGATTGTTTCTCTTGATGAAGGACTTATTCCTTTTGATATGTACGATTTTCAAGAAGAAATGGTGAATATTATTAATAATAATCGTTTCTTTATCGGGAAACTGCCGAGACAGACTGGCAAATCAACGACCATGATTTCTTATCTCCTTCATTATGTTCTATTCAACCAGAGCATGAGTGTTGCGGTACTTGCAAATAAGCAATCTGTATCTCGGGACATCTTGGGACGACTCCAACTTGCATACGAATATCTTCCTCTTTGGCTTCAACAAGGAATTATTGCATGGAACAAAGGAAGCATTGAATTAGAGAATGGTTCTAAGATTCTAGCATCTTCTACATCTGCATCTGCAATTCGTGGTGGTTCATATAACGTAATTCTACTTGACGAATTTGCTCACGTTTCTAGCACTATTGCGGATGAGTTTTTCAATTCAGTATATCCCACAATCACTTCTGGTAGTGATACGAAAGTGATTATGATTTCAACACCCAACGGGTTGAACATGTTCTATTATTATTGGCAAGGTGCAACCAAAAAGACAGGTGAACCGGGTAAAAATGATTATGTTCCATTTGAAGTCCACTGGAGTCAAGTGCCCGGTAGAGATGAAATTTGGAAAGAGGGAATCATCAAGAACACCTCTCAGCAACAATTTGATCAGGAAATGGAATGTTCGTTCCTTGGAAGTCAAAACACTTTGATTAACTCTTCAAAACTCAAAATTTTGAATTGGACAGAACCCGATGATAAAAATGCAGATGGTTTGTGGATATATGAAAAACCAAAAGAAGATAGACAATATTATATCACTGTAGATACTGCGCGTGGTCAAGGAAAAGACTATAGTGCATTTCTTGTTTTTGATACTACAGAACTACCTTATAAGATTGTTGCGAAGTATAGAAACAACACAGTGTCTCCTATGGTTTACCCTACGGTAATATCAACTGTTGCTAAAAATTACAATAATGCATACATCTTGGTTGAAATTAATGACATCGGTGGACAAGTTGCAGACATCTTGCATCAAGACTTAGAGTATGAAAACGTCATGATGACTGTATATAAAGGTAGAGCAGGTCAAACAATAAACGGTGGATTTGGTACTACAGGAAAATCTCAATCACAGTTGGGTGTTCGTACTACAGGTCCAGTGAAGAAACTTGGATGTTCTGTCCTGAAGAGTCTCATTGAAGAAGACAAGATGCTCATAGAAGATGTTGATATTGTGAATGAACTTGTGAGTTTTGTTGCAAAAAGAAATTCGTTTGAAGCGGATGACGGGCACACAGACGATTTGGTGATGTGTTTGGTTTTGTTTGCATGGTTGACACGACAGGAATATTTCAAATCAATTACCGAAACTGATGTGAGAACAGGAATATATAAAGAAGAGATTGAAAAGATGGAAGAAAACATGGTTCCTTTTGGGTTTGTTGTGGACGGAACAGAAGAAGAAGATGGAGAATGGGACGGCGAAGATCGTTGGTTTGCTTTTTAACTGAAATTTGAATATTAACTTCAAAATAGTAAAAACTATAAATATCTCTGAACGAAAATGACAATATGTTTGGCAAAAATATGCTAAAATGTAAAATTAACTCATTAGGAGATATTAGATATGGCAAGAGCAAACGTCACAGTTTTGATAGATGATCAAAGTTATGTTATACCTGGGTCTGAAGCCGGATCCTCTGTTCGCGGTGGTATGCCTTCAACCGGCGGTTTAATTGGTGCTGTTGGATATACCGCAGAACGAAAATCTGGTATAATGACGATTGAAGATATCTCAGATTGGATGCACCGATTAACTGCAAAAGATCCAATAGAAACAGCCGCAGATGCAGCCAACCATGTGGGAAATCTTGCTGGTGGTACTGGTTCTCGTTGGCCTGCTGGTCCGACCGGTAGTTGGAAAAACGAATGGTGGGCAGCACATAATTATCTCCAATATGGGGGTGTGTTAATCGTTGGTGGTACAGGTTCAGAACAACATACGAGTGATGGATATACAACTCTTAAAGATAAAGCAATTCCACTTGATGTGGTGTTTGCTGCAACTGGCGATGCGAGTGGTGGAATTCAAACCCAAGTGGGTGGAATTGGTTCATACAGAGGAGATGTCGTTGCTGTTCTCCCCGATAGAAAGAATGGGGGAGATCAAGGAAATATTACTGGTGTGGTTGCGGAAGGTAATGCGGACGAATTTAACATTACTGTTTTCGGTGCAAAACGTCATCTAGACATTACGCGCGGTACTAATGAGTCTGGTGGATCAGATTTTGTTGTTTCTTCTTGTGCAGCAGATGTTGCAGGTTGTATCGCACGGACTGATAAAAAACAAGCACCATGGTATTCTCCAGCAGGATTCCGAAGAGGTCAAATTCTTGACGTTGTGAGTCTTGTTCATAATCCAACTGATAGCGAACAGGATACACTCTATGATGCCAAAGTAAATCCAATCGTAACTTTCCCCGGTGAAGGTACAGTACTATTTGGGGACAAGACAGGTGCTGATGCAACAAGCACTCTTAGTAGAATTAATGTTTCTCGTCTGTTTATCTACCTAAAGAGAGTGATCGGCGCAGCAGCGAGAGGTAAATTGTTTGAAATGAATGATGCTGCAACCAGAGCATCGTTTGTAAACGCAGTTACTCCTTTCCTGAGAAACGTACAGGCTTCAAGGGGATTGTATGATTTCCGAGTTGTTTGTGATGAATCTAATAATCCAGGAGCATTGGTTGATGCAAATCAATTCAATGCCGATATTTTCATCAAACCAACCAAGAGTATCAATTTTATCAAGATTACATTCACAAACAAAAACACAGATGACGATATGGAATGATAGACGATATGGAAACATATCTTCAATAAAGGAGTAAATTTTTATGGCAAATAATTGGAATCAAGATATTCAGACTTTCAAAAGAGGCTTTGATGGAGGAACTCGCGCAAATAGATTTGTCGTTTCTGGTGAAATAGGCGGTGAAGCAGCGGAAGAGATTCCTAGCCTTCTAGTAAAAGCAGCATCAATACCTAGACAATTCATCGGAATAATACAAATTCCTTTCCGTGGAAGGGTTGCAAAACTTCCCGGGGATCGTGTCTACGATGAATGGACATTCACCATGCTTGATACGAACAATTCAGGAGATGCCGATGGGCCCGCCTCCGACAATTGGAGAAGAAAATTTGAAGAGTGGCACGAAGGTTTTAATCAACACTTTGAGAATACAGCAAAAGATCCAAACGTTCTTGATGGTACAGATCCTAAATGGTATACAAACTGGACAGTCACACAATTGGATCTACAAGGGAATGAATTAGAAGAACGTGCTATCAGACTTGTAAACTGTTGGCCAACAGAAGTTGGTGCAATTGATTTAAGTTATGATAGTGCTGACACACTTGTGGAATATTCAGTAACTCTAGCCTATGATTATCTGACATTAACAGATGGTTCTGGAACATCTAGTGGTTTTGGTGTATAACACAAAAAAGATTTGATGGAGATTATTGAGTAAAACACATAAAATAATATACAACCACAATATAACCCCTCGATTTGGATTCTTATACATATAATATAAGGATATTCAAAAGAGGGTTATATTATGGCTATAGATATTTTTGGACTTACCATTAGTAAAAAACAACCTGTTGATTCTACCAAACAAGAATCGTTTGTAGTTCCTGATGATTATGATGGCACATATACACTAGAAACTGGTGGTGTTTTTGGTACATTGGTTGATTTTGGTGGTGCTATAAAAAATGAAAATCAACTCATTTCACAATACAGAAGCGCATCATTGTTTCCAGAAGTAGATCAAGCGATTGAAGATATTATCAATGAATCTGTTGTAATGGATGTTGACAGAAAGCCAATAAAACTGGACTTGTCTTTGTTGGAAGTTTCGCCCTCCATAAAAAATAAAATCTATAAAGAATACGATGGCATCTTACGACTGATGGATTTTCATAACAAAGGACATGATATTTTTAGAAGATGGTATGTTGACAGTAAAATATACTACCACATCATTGTTGATAATGAAAATTTAGAGAAGGGCATCAAAGAACTTCGTTCAATTGATCCAATTAAAATTAAAAAAGTAAAGAAGGTAAATAAAGAACAAAGACGAGTTGGAAACAACACAATCCCATTCGTTAAAAATATTGAAGAATTTTTCATCTATACTAATACTGATAAGAATGCTACTATGCCAACATCAATGCAGGGAATTAAGATTGCGAAAGATTCTGTCTGCTATGCACATTCTGGAATGATTGATTATAAGTCAAATCAAGTGATTGGCTATTTACAGAAGGTAATTCGCCCATTGAATATGCTTCGTCAAATAGAAGATGCTGTTGTTATCTACCGCATCTCTCGCGCACCCGAGAGACGAATATTCTATGTTGATGTTGGAAATCTACCAAAAAATAAAGCAGAACAATATCTTCGTGATATTATGAATCGGTATAGGAATAAATTAACTTATGATTCTTCAACCGGTGAAATTAAAGATGATAGGGATCATCTACATATGTTAGAAGATTTTTGGATGCCACGAAGAGAAGGTGGTAGAGGAACAGAAATCACTACACTCGATGGTGGTCAAAACTTAGGTGAAATGGAAGATGTTAATTATCTTCTCAAGAAATTATTTCGGTCATTGAATATTCCAATTTCTAGAATGGAAACAGAAAATGGTTTTAATATGGGAAGATCTGCTGAAATTACTAGAGACGAAGTTAAATTTTCTAAATTTATCGATAAAATACGAATGAGATTTTGTGACATATTCCTGCAATTATTAAAGATTCAACTTATCCTTAAAGGGGTGATGACAGAAAAAGATTGGAATTTATTATCTCCAAACGTTAGATTTGAATTTAACAAAGATTCATATTTTAATGAACTGAAAGAAACAGAAATTATGAAAGAGAGATTAGATGTAATAACTCAACTAGATGAATATGTTGGTAAGTATTATTCAACCGAATGGATTAGAAAAAATGTACTCCGTCAAAGTGATGAAGACATATCTATGATAGACGATCAAATAAAAAAGGAAATGGCGAAATCTGAAGATCAGTCTGAAGAACAAGAAGGAGAAGACGAATGAATAAAAATATCAACAACATGATTGATTCTGTAATAAGTGGTAACAAAGAAGAATTTTCTTCTTCGTTTGCTTCGGAGATTCGGGATCGGATAGATTCAGATCTTATTAATAAAAGATTAAATATCTCAAAAAATATAATGAACACCGATAATCCAACTGATGATGTTCATATGGAAGAGGGAAAGAATGTATCTTCAGAATATACATTCAAGAACAGTAGAGATGCATCAACTTTTGTAAAAGCAGCAAACGAATCAGGAATCAGAAAACAAAATATTACAGTTAAGAACAAAACAGTAAAAGTATTGAACGTGGATCCTAATATGATGGAAATACTAGATTTTCTGGCAAAAGACATGAAAGCCATAAGGAAATAAAAAACAAAAGGAAACACTAAATGAATATTACTCAATCTATACAGGAAGCAATAACAGTCGAAAAGGTTATATTGTTTGAAGCAAAAAATGGTCATATTATACATATTAAACCGGAAGATGCACAAGATCTGGTTGCAATTCATGATAGTATGAATCAAGAAAATCAAATAAAAATGAGAAGCCTTTTAGAGCATTCTGAAGAAAAATTTAACAAAATTCTCTTATTTTGCCAAAGACAACTCAATGGAGGAAAATAATATGTCAACTGATAGTATAATTAAACACATAGTAGATGAAAATATTATCTCCGCAAAAAAAGAGACAGAAGCACTTCTTTATAGTAAATTAAACGACTCTCTTGAATATTATAAAAATAGTATTATTTCTGATACATATGCAGATGCAATTGGACTTGCAAGTGTGTCTGAGAAAAAGAAAACAGATGACGAAGATGACGGAGATGGTCTGGATCCTGTTGGCGCAGAAGACAGTGATGTTGATAACGATGGCGACAGCGATGAATCAGATGACTATCTAAACAACAGACGCAAGACTGTTGGTAAAGCCATTAAGAAGAAGAAAAATGGTGATGACGAAGACGAAGAATTAGATGAAAGTAGGGCAGGAGATCTTCTACGGAATGTTGGACGGGGTATAAAGAAGGCTGCAATTGCTGTTTCGGATCCGAATTTGATCGGTAAGTTGGCTACTAGCGTCCTCGCCCCTGTGGCGCAAGCACAAATGGATGCCGCCCAGAGAAAGCGGGAAGAACATCAGGCATCACCCGCGTACAAGAAAAAGCGGAAGGCAGCCCTTGAGGCTGCGAGAGAGCGAAGAACAGGTAATCGCACATGAAACTAATAACAGAAATGACCGAAAATGTTCACTACCTTATAGAAGAGGATTCTGAAGGTAAGAAGAATCACTTCATTCATGGTGTGTTTATGCAAGCAGAGCAGAAGAACCGAAATGGTCGCGTCTATCCTCTTGGAATTCTAGAAAATGAAGTCGGTAGATACAGTAAAGACTTTGTTACAAAGAACCGTGCAATGGGCGAACTAAACCACCCCCAAGGACCAACCGTGAATCTTGATCGTGTTTCCCATATGATTAAAAATCTCAAGGTTGAAGGTAATGATGTTGTAGGTAAAGCAAAATTACTTGATACTCCAATGGGAAACATCGCAAAGAATTTAGTAACTGAAGGCGCACAACTTGGTGTGTCTTCTCGGGGTATGGGTTCTTTAGAAGAGAGAAATGGTATTAATTACGTCAAAGATGATTTTATGCTATCCGCAGTAGACATTGTTGCCGATCCATCTGCTCCTGGTGCGTTTGTAAACGGTATCATGGAAGGTAAAGAATGGATTTGGGACAACGGTGTTATCAAAGAACAGGTGATAGATGGTTACCATAAAATGATACAGCAAGCATCAAAACGAGAGTTAGAAGAAAAAGCACTCTATTCGTGGAGAGACTTTCTTTCAAAACTTTAAAATGTATAAATAATGATACTGAAATATGATACCTATACACCATATTAGAGGAGTTACATATGTCTGATAATTATAACGAAGATAATTTAGTGATGGAGTCTAGATCAGAAACTCCGACATTAGACACAAAGTCTGAAGAAGATCCAAAACTATATCAAGATGCTGAAGGGAAGCATGCCAAGATTGATACTGATAAGGGCACAGAAGGTAAAGATAAGAAAAATAAGGCTTCTATTGCCGGTAAGGTACGTGGTCCTGCTTCTTTTGAAAAACCAGTTCCTAGTGGCACATCGCAAGAACGAATGGAAGATCATCTTTCTGCTCTTTTTGATGGTGAAGATCTTTCGGAAGATTTTCAAAATAAAGCAGTTACAATTTTTGAAGCAGCGATCAATGATCGTGTTTCTGATATAGAAAACAATCTCGTTGAACAGTATCAGGATATATTGGCAGAAAATATTGCTGCTATCTCTGAAGATATGTCAGAAAAACTTGATGATTATTTGAGTTATGTTGTAGAGCAATGGGTAGAAGAAAATAAACTAGAAATTGAAAACGGTATTCGCACAGAAGTTGCTGAAAATTTCATCTCTGGACTGAAAGTTTTGTTTGAAAATTCCTACATTGATATACCAGAAGAAAAATATGATATGGTTGCCGAATTAGGAAACAGTCAATTAAATTTAGAGAATGAACTAAATGAAGCACTTCAAGCAAACATTGAATTACAATCAAAATTAACAAATCAACGTTGCGGTGAGATCTTCGTAGAAGAGTCTTATGGATTAACTGATATAGAAGTTGAAAAATTACAAAGTCTAACAGAAGGCATTGAATATGAAACAATAGATCAGTATAGAGAAAAGGTAACGATCCTTAGAGATAGTTACTTCAGCGACGAACCAGTTCTAGTAGAAGACAATGACGTTGATGAAGAAAGAGTAAGTCGTAACAATAATACTGTACCTATGAATAACTACTTAAATGCAATTTCTAGGCACACTAAAGCAAACAAGGTTTCTTAACTGAAACGTTTTTATACATAAAGAAACATAAACTACGAGTTTTAAGGAGATTCTAATTATGGATTTTAACACAAATCAAACACCATACGATACGCTTGTTGAAAAATGGGCACCCGTATTAAATCATCAAGATCTCCCAGAGATCCAAGATAATTACAAAACAAAGGTAACTGCTTGTCTTTTGGAGAACCAAGAGCGTGCATTGCGAGAGCAACATCTCCATGAAGTAACCAATGCCATGGGCGCAGGTGGCTTCAGTGTTTCTGCTGCCGCCGATAACGCTTCTAATAATGCACTTGCTGGATATGATCCAGTATTGATTAGCCTTGTTCGTCGTTCAATGCCTAACCTCATGGCATACGATCTTGCTGGCGTGCAACCAATGAGCGCACCTACAGGTCTTATCTTCGCTATGCGTGCAAGATATGACAACCAGAGTGGCGCAGAGGCTCTCTATCAAGAAGCATTTTCTAAGTTCTCTGGTGCTGGTGCAACAGCAACTGGTGCTGCATTCAGTTCAACCGGTGGTATTGATCCTACTGGTAGCCCATCGCTTGATGGTTTCCGTGCAATGCTTACCGCAACTGCTGAAGGTTTATCTAACAGTGGTGACATCTTCAAGGAGATGGCATTCACCATTGAACGAGTTGCCGTGGAAGCGAAGACTCGGGCCCTCAAGGCTGAATACACGACAGAACTCGCTCAGGATCTCAAGGCTGTTCATGGTCTTGATGCTGAGACAGAACTTGCTAATATTCTTTCTAGCGAAATTCTTGCTGAAATTAACCGTGAGATGATTCGTAGCATTTATACTAGTGCAAAAAATGGTGCCCAGCATACTGATTTGACAACTGCTGGTACTTATGACCTCAACACTGACTCTGATGGTCG
>Ga0209434_1000458_pt1 | contig 19725 bp, 17 predicted proteins | sample ETNvirnome_2_300_FD_184068 | JGI IMG/M metagenome (GOLD analysis project Ga0209434, IMG submission 184068) | Marine viral communities from the Pacific Ocean - ETNP_2_300 (SPAdes) (version 2) | ecosystem: Environmental > Aquatic > Marine > Oceanic | place: Pacific Ocean | collected 2013-06-22
TTGGAGGTTATAAGGAAAGTTTGTCTCTGGAACAAATTAAGCTTATTGAAAATACTCATGGAGACTGGCTAAAAGAACATGGATATATGGAATGAAAAAAGTTGAAACAATTTTAGTTGGCGGAATGCCTCAATCCGGCAGCACTTTATTATATAATATAATTTTGAACATCCTTAAAATATCTGATTTTCATCAGATTCTATGTCGTCCTCTTGCTACGCTGGGTGGGGAAATGATGACTTGTGTTACACTCATCCAAGGCTGCACGTCCTTATTTAAAGGACACCACCGCAACTTAAATGGTGAAATTTTATTGCAAAATAAAGATACAAAAGTTTTTACTACCAGAAGAGATATACGAGATTGTGTAGCATCCAACCTTAGAAAAAGAAAAAAGCAAGGAACTTATTTTGATGCAGAATATGGTAAAGAAATGCAAGCATGGTTAAAAGAGCAGGAGAAATGGGATTATAATTCTTTTGAGCGCGCTTGGCGGATCCATTTTATTAAATCCGTCACTAATGATAATTTACATGCCTATCAGTCCTGGGAAGATAGAACGAATTTTGAATTTGTTTATGAATCATATAAAAATGGACATACTAAAAATAGGATTGCGATTATTCTAAAAATAGCTAAAACTTTAAATTTAGAACTTAACAAAATGGATGCAAAAAAAATCTTACATTTTGTGGAAGAAGTTCTTGCGCCGGCTTCACTAAAAGCCCCTGGGACGTGCGAAGAAACATTCATGGGCCCACATATAATTACTAACAATGGAATCATAGGAGGTTATAAGGACACTTTGGTTTCTGATGAAATTGAAGCTATCGAAGAAATTGCCGGAGACTGGCTACGAGAACATGGATATATGAAATGAACAATGCAAATATGCAAATAATAGAAAAATATTTAAAAATTTGTAAAGAAAATTTTGATAATGATGGGTGGTTTGACTGTACGGCTGAAGAACTTTATGAGAACCCCGATAAAATAGGAGAAACATGGAAAATTAATCATGGGGCGACCAATCCTGCTTATTTGGGCATACTATATGAAGATATTTCTTCTCGTCTGCACCATTGGGATGATAAAACTGTTTTAGATTATGGCTGTGGTTTTGGGGGAAACCTGGTAAATTTACACAAATTGGCTAATTGGTCTCGATATATTGGGTATGATATATCTCCTTATAATGTGGCGTTCACGAAAAAATATTTAAATTTACACAATATTCCATCGGATTCCATATACGAAACCAATGGATATTCAATGACAGAAATAGCAGACGAAACTGTTGATTTCGCGACGAGTTTTGTAGTTTTTCAACATATAGCCTTATTGGAAATTAAGTTAATGATATTCGAAGAAATTTATAGAGTTTTAAAACCAGGAGGAATTTTTTCTTTTCAAATGAATCGTTGGGATTCAGATTACAATACACTAGATTATAAAACTACTTGTGCGGCCTTGAGGACTCACCCTCTCTTTGAAGAAAAACTCAAGATGTTATATAATGTGAGACCCAATTGTGTGCTTACAACGCCGGATGATGTAAGCACACATTTACAGCAAATTGGGTTTGGACAGATTGAAGTTTCTCTCGCTCCTAATGCCGCCCAACCACATATATCTAGTGCGTGGGTATATATTAAAGGAACTAAAGGCCCCCCCAGTGCTGAACTGCGCGCATTATCCCCAGATGAGGACGTTAAGTGAAACTAATAGCACACAGAGGAAACATCAATGGCCCCCAACCAGAGTTGGAGAATAGCCCCTTTTATCTGCTGACTGCCATCGAGAAAGGTTACGACGTCGAAACAGATGTTTGGTACCATGATGATAAGTGGTATCTTGGTCACGACGAGGGTGGATATCGAATCGATAGAGACTTTTTAGAACATCCTAACCTCTGGTGTCATGCCAAGAATTTAAATGCTTTGCAAACTATGGTAGAATATGGGATACATTGCTTCTGGCACCAAGGGGATGATTTCACATTGACGAGCAAAGGATATATTTGGACTTTCCCGGGAAAGCCAACTTGTGAGAAAACGGTTATTGTGTCTAAAGATTTAGAAGCGTTAGAGCAAACCAAAGACTTGAATATCTATGCAGTGTGTAGTGATTATGTGGGAACGATAAAAAAATGAACGTAAGCTTGCCAATGAAACACGTTGAGAAAGGATGGGGATGGGAACGGTGGATCGCCAATAATAAAGAATATTGTGGCAAATTACTGTTTTTTAATAAAGACAAGCGCTCTTCGTGGCACTATCACAAACTAAAGGATGAGGTCTTTTACGTTCAGTCGGGGTTGATAATTGTAAAATATTCCGGACACAACGATATAGAAAAAGCCGACCAATGCATTCTTCAACCGGGGGAGAACTTCCATGTTTATCGAGGCCTCCGACATCAAATACTAGCACTACAAGATACAGAGTTGTTTGAATTTTCCACTCAACATTTTGATACTGATTCTTATAGGATTATAAATGGAGACTAAGTGAAGCTCGTTGTTATAACAGGTTGCTTGGGGCTTATTGGTTCTCATGTAACTCGCGAATGTCTTAAAAAAGGCTGGAGAGTATACGGAATTGATTGTTGTACATATGCCGCCAACGAAGAGTTTTTAACGGACTTCCACAGGAGCCCCAATTTTACATTTGTTGAAAAGGATATCGCTACTTTAAAATATTTGCCCGATTGTGATTACGTGATTAATATAGCGGCAGAATCACATGTTGGAAATAGCATTATTGACAGTACAGACTTTATGACATCAAATGTTATGGGGGTTAAAAATCTCTTGGATTTAATACGTCAAAAGCAAGCAAACGTGAGTGACCGCCCAGTCTTTTTCCACTTTAGCACCGACGAGGTCTATGGTGATATCACAGAAGGTGAGCACATTGAGACAGACATACTCAAACCAAGCAACCCATATTCTGCTTCAAAGGCTGCAGCAGATATGCTGGTGATGGCTTGGGCAAGAACCTATGATTTAAAGTATCTCATTTTAAGACCAACGAATAATTACGGAATAGGGCAATACCCAGAAAAACTCATTCCCCTTACTGTTAAGCTTTTGATGAGAGGTAAAAAGATTAAACTTCACGATAAAGGCGAACCAATAAGAAACTGGCTTCATTCGGCTGATACTGCATCTGCAGTTACAACACTTGTTGAAGCAGGAATGAATCATGGAATCTATAATGTTGCTGGCGCCTTTGAACAAAAGAATATTGACACTGTATCAAAAGTGATAGAATGTTATTTTAACGAAAACAGAGATGTGAGTGAGTACTTGGATTTATCTTATGTTCGCGAAGGACAAGATATAAGATACGCCCTTAATGATGATAAGTTGCGCTCTCTTGGATGGCTGCCACAAAAAAAGTTTGATCACGAAATCAAACAAATTGTTGAGCATTATAAAAATAATTTTAAATGGTAACAAAGGAAACAATATGAACTTTTTAAATAAAATCAGAAACTGGCTTTCAGACCCAGAACCCATGTCTGTTGAACCCGAAATTGATCTTTCTAGTTTAAAGGTTGTTGAACTACGAGCTATAGCGAAAGAAAGAGGAATGAAAGGTTATACAAAACACAAGAAAGCTGCGTTGTTGCAGTTACTTAAAGGAGAATAAAATGAAATTATCTAATCAAGCAATTGGTGCCATCATGATGGCCCTCCAGGAATCTTTGATGCATCAGTCAGATATTGTTCCTGTTTTTAAAAAATTTGAACTTGAAGATGGCGACGACGGATTGGTGGTTAAAAATCCACCAACTGTGCATATACCCGCAGAAGAACACGCGGATACTACCACCCCCTAATGCCGCGGTATCCGTACGAATGTAAAAATTGTGGCGAGTGGCTAATAGTTTTTCATGGATTTGAAGAAACCTTTTCTGATTGTGAAAAGTGCGGACACAAAGATACGATGAAGAAACTATTATCAACGCCGCTTGCTATTAATAAAAAATCCATTGACATCTCCGACAAAAAGCTTTTTTGTAAAAAGGTTGGTGAGTTAACCCGAGAATATATCGAAGAAAATCGAAAGGTTTTAAAAGAACAAAAAAAAGAGGCAAAAAAGAAATCATATGAGTCGTCTTGAAATGATATTAAGTGCTGTATTATTATTTTCTGTGCTTTTGAATATCGGTTTAATATATTACGTGAGAGGGGCCATAGTGCGCCTCTTGGCAATATCCGAAGAGCTTGGCGATCTTCAACAAATGATCAATTCTTTTGCTACCCATGCAAAATCGGTATATGAATTGGAAATGTTTTATGGTGACGAAACACTAGCGCACCTTCTTGAGCATGCAGTGTCCTTTAATGAACAATTAGAGACATTTGAATATATTTATTCTTTAACCGAAGCTGAGGCATTGGAGCACGAAGGAGACCCACTTGATGATGAAGCTGAAGACAACGAAGCCGAAGAAATCTAAAAAAAACTATTACTTTACACAAGTCCATGAAGACGCCATTGTCAAATATGCCAATACAGAGTGTCTTCAAATAAGAACAGAACTTTATATTAAATATATTGGGCCTGCATTTAATGAAATGGTGGACAAGATCGTGTTCACTTACAAGTTCACCAGTCTGCCAAATATTGATTCTCTGAGAGAAGAATGTAAGATATGGTTAATGACTATACTCGGCAAATACGATCCTGAAAGAGGCTCTTCCGCCTTTTCTTATTTTTCGGTAATCACAAAGAACTGGTTTATTCATAAGGTTAAAAAACAGCAGAAACAAAACAAGCGAGAGGTGGATTTAAACAACATTTCTAAGAGCTATGAGGAACAATATCTTTCTACTGAAGAATCGTATTTGACTCATAGGGAAGAGGATGAATTCTGGAAAAAGTTTTACACAGAACTCAAATCGTGGGATACATCTCAAATGAAGGAGAACGATTTAAAAGTATATAAAGCGATTAACATACTTTTTGAGTCAAAAGAGGATATTGATATTTTTAATAAGAAAGCTATTTATTTATATCTTCGAGAGATCACAGGACTTAACACCAAACAGATTGTTAACTCCTTAAAGAAATTTCGGAAGAGATATTATAATTTTAAGCAAGATTGGGACACGGGAGTGATATGAGTAGCCACAATTTAGAAAATCTGATTGAAGAAGCGCTCGATAATATTCGCAGTGATAGAAAACTAGCGCGTGAATTTCTAAATGAGGTAGCTAATCAAATAGTGAGGGAGCCAGAACAAAATAAGTATCTTAGCCCAGTGGCCGCCAAACACGTAGAAACATTGCAGAGATCTAATGAACAACTAGTAAAGATAATTGGGTTGAGACAAAAAGGTCAAACTCAAAATAAGGGATTGTCAGAGGAAGATAAGAATAGTTTATTTGATATGATTCAAGGAGAAGTTAACGATGGCTAAAGACTTTCATGACCCTTCGCTTTTTACTGATAATGTGTCTGCATTGGATCTTTTTGATAATAGTATTAGAAAAGCGTTTGATTATAATGCGATAAAGGGCCCTACTTTTTTGGCTAAAGTTCTTGAGACTCCAAAGCCGATGGATGTAAGTGTGTGGAGCGAAGCTCAATCGGGGGGGGATATTGATGCGACGTTACCCCCAAACAAGAAAAGATTAAAATTTTATTTCAAGGGAAGGATCAAAGAGCTTCATGGTCAATTTCTAGATGACCCCTGTGAATTAAGTACAGGGACATGTCCCGAAGCCATTAAACGACTCCTCACAGATCACACTACTTTTGTTAATGATGGCATTTCAACAGAAATGCCAGGAGTGGGAGACATGGTGAGAGTGGAACTAAAGCCAGGAACAACCGGGCCTTATGATTTGGCCAATGGAACTTATGTAGGGCTATCTGTGGCTGGAGGGGCCGCAGCAACTAAAGCCGATAAACAAAGCTGCTATCAAATAGCAGATACTTTCGATGAAGAAAAGGCAACGGTACCGGCCCAAGACCCAGAAGAAGCAGCCAAAAACCCCAAGTCTGCGCAGATTGAGGACCCCACACCGCCGAGCCCAGGAGTTCCCCCTACGCCAAAAACCTTAGAACCCACAACCCTAGGCGCTAATCAAGCGATGTTTTATAAATCGCGGCCCGCCAAAGGCGAGAAGGGCTATCGCGATCCTAATAAGATAGTTCTTCACATAACGGCCGGCCGTTGCTACAATAAGCAAACGGCCCAGGGTGTAATTAATTATTTCGCTGCCGGCCACTATGATGCATATAAGGTCGATGGTAAATTTGTTTCTTGTGATCCAACAAAAGCAGCCCCAGAGGGTTTTCATTGTAAGAAAATTCATTATTATGACAACGTATCCTATTTAGATCCTCCAGGATCCGCATTAGAGAAGGGCCCGAAGAATGTAGGGATTCATTATGCCGTCGATGGAAATGGAGATGTAGTGCAGGGAGCGCTGGAAAAAGATGTAGTTGTACATGCCGGTAAAGTTCCTGGCGGAAATAAGCGCTCCATAGGCATTGAAATGTTGGGACATCATAGCCATACAATAGCTGCAGAATGTAAGCCGGGAATGTTTAATCCTACTATGATGCATGCAGTGGTTAAATTAGTGGCAGAAATTGCCGTGAGAAATGATATTCCTGTGGATAGGAAACATATTGTTGGCCACGATGAGTATCGCAAAAATAAATATGGACCTGGAACTTACCCGGAAAGGAACAAAGAAAAATTCGGCTATGAAGGGGGCTGGGATTGGGATATTTTTATGGAAGCAGTCAAAGCCCAAATAGATGGGATACCCATTATATTAGCTCAAAACTCTACGTCGGGCGCGGTAGAAAAATCTATTGTTTCGCCTCCAACTTCTACCGACTCAACAGCGGTTGCTGCAGCCGGAGGCCTCGGAAGTGTAGGTAAACCAGGTGCCAAAGGGTAGCCAAACTAAAAATGCCTAAAATCTATAATCCTGAAAATACGTTAGATCCACCCAATTGTCCCACTGTGGAGGCTACTCTCACTGAGTTGGGCTCTATTAATACAGTTCCTCCCCGGAGCGGGTTATATCATAATAATGTTTGCGGGCCTGAATTAAACTTTTATCAAGCTCCAAATGAAAGTTGGATACAAAGGGAAGGATCTTATATAGTTTTAGGAACTGATCGTCCAACAGGAGTAGCCTCGGGCTGGGGCGCCCAAGGCGCCCAAATTGCCAATTCTATTGATGTAGTGGTTGGGAGAATGTCGTCGACACGAGATGGGGAAGGACCCGAGCCCGGTTCAATAGTCAATAATAGTTTTATAGCTGACGCAGCGAGAGTTTATATTAGCCAATTAACAGATTTAGATAAGAACTTTGGAATAGAAGGAACCGCAATGCCGTCCCCTGGATCTGGCATAGGCATTAAAGCTGATGGGGTTCGTATTATTGGAAGAGAGGGAGTTAAAATAGTAACAGGAACAGCAAAAGGGTTTAGAGGCTACGGAAATGATGGTGAAACTAATTCTTTAGGATTCCCAATAGCCGCTGGGCCCATTATTGAATTGAACGCAGGAAACTTTTCGGGCGAACATATTATTCCTGGCGGCAAGTTTCTAGACTCCAGTGCTATCAAAGCGATCCAGCCGGTTTTGCTTGGAGGCAATACAAAAGATGCACTACGAGAACTTCTTGAGAGTGTGGAAGATATACAAAAAGCTACGTATCAATATGCTCGTTTTAATACCAAAATTATCAATACCATAGGTATGGCTTTTGACGCTCTCACTGCAGTGTGTCCTCCATGCGCCGTTCCCGCTAACATATGTCAAGAGTATGTAAACAGAATGCGGAGTGACACCATCAATCCCTTATATCACACTAGAGTAAATTTATCGTTATGGGAACTTAATTATCTACATCCCGCAGGAAGCAAATATATTTGCAGCAGAAACGTAAGAACAACTTAATCACAAAGACATTTAAATGGCAGAATCAAAATTTTTACAATATCAAGACACTAGCGGTACTGGGCTTGTTGATACATGCGACGAAGTAATAGAGGTACCAGAAGCTCCGTGTGATGAAAGTCCTTGTATTCCACATGGAAATGCAATTGTTCCCAATTGGCATCGCAGTGAGTCGGCCGCCGTATTTTTAAACGAAAAGATTTGTTATTTTCAGGTACCCATTGAAACTCCATACACGACAACTATTGATGAAAAATTATTAACACGAATCGATTTGCCAGAAGAAGAAGCTGACGGTTCTTTAAATGATCGATTTGAAGAATTTTTAGACACTGCCGTTACAGCATTTTTACAGGACAATAATAAAGATGACTCAGAAGCTGTCAAACTAAGCGTCAAGGAAGCAGTTATATGGGATGTGAAGACTGATTATTATTTAGAGCCGCGCACCATGTCGCGACTACGGTTACTTTATTCTTTACCTTTCGATGTGGTTTATAATTTAGAAGATGCCGAAGATGATTCAGACACAGAGGATGACGATGAAGCCACCGGTATCGAAAGCGAAGTTACTTATACAATTGATGATTTAAAACTTAAATTATTGCGGATCCGAAAAGGTCTAAAACTATACAGTTGGTATAATAAGATATACACAAAGTTGGAACAGGGTAATCTTTATTATCAAGATGCGCCCTTTGAGGGAGTACTTTTTCCTCTTGATGACTATGGGGATTGGGGGATTATTAAGGGCTCGATCACAGCTAAACTGCTTCCGGACTTAGATGAATTCTTAAACACAAAAGGATATAATATTGCTGGTATTGGGGGGTTTGGGGGATTTTGGAGAAGAGAAAAAGTCGAAGAAGTAACGTTTAGCTTTAGTGGCGAATATGAACTTCTTAAGTTGTCCATTTATACTCAAGGATGTCCTAATACTCCTGTAGTTTTTAAGAAAGATAGTAAATTGGAGCCTCTCTTTCGATCAAATTCACCATGGAAAGATCCAACAGCGCTGGCGTATCTGTCTCAATTAAATGACATGGAGAGTGATTTAATGGCAAGAGAGCCAATGCCATGGCTCGAATTTGTACAAAAGTACACATACCCTACAATATACTCCACCACCAATCAAGCATATGCCAACACTGACCCGAAAGAAAGTATAGCCAGTTGTGTAGCAGACGCCCTAGCTAATGAAGGAAAACAATTAGGGGAAGATATTTTAGATGAAGTTTTCTCTCTCGGGGACGCGATAGCATATCAATTTAACAAAAATTTATGTTACGAAGATATTCAAGGAGTTATAGACGAGAAAATTAAGATCGGTCAGGTGTGGGATCCAGATACCAAACAAGATGTGGATATCATGAAGATGGCCAAAATGCAGGCTTACGAATCGATAGATTCCAAATCAACTTTAGCCTTTTGTGGATCACTTACCAATTCTGTAGACTCTATAGAGGAGCTTTGGGAAGAAGCATTTGATAAAATTAAATTCTGTGGTATGACAGAACTAATGATGTCGGTGATTTCTTGTCTCTTTTCAGGCCTGACTTTTGAGCAGGCCATGGCCGCTGTCATTGAAAGTGCACTCCGGGCCATGAGCTTAGAAAATTTTGATAAGTTGTTTGTGGGATTACCCCCAGACAAACAAGCAGAATTGAGTGCGTTAATCAACAAGAAATTAGAAAGTGGAGACGTGTTTCAATCGGGAAGCGACCTTCAAACAACCTCAGACAAAATTGCCGCAGAAAATCTATCAGTCGCAGATGGTAGTTATCCATTTCAAAATGAAGCTTTAGTAGACGAGCAAAACAAAACAGATCTACAAGGTGACCCGCCTGGCACTACTCGAGGCTCACCCCTTTCTGCGGCCGTCACCGATGAACGAACTTTGGCGCGCCAATTAGATGGAGGTGTCGGTAAGGATAAGCTGGATCCAAACCTTGTAATGGAAGCTATAATTTTGGCTTATATAGAATTGTATTCAGATGCATATATGGATTTATTAGGAGAATTGAATAAATTGCCTGGGGCCCAAATAGTCTCTTATATCATTGCTACATTAGATTGTCCAGTTCCACCCCCCTTCAATCCATCCTATATAGACTTCATTAAAGACTTTGAAATACCATTTTGCACGACTAATCGTGGTATTACGATGCCGCGATATGAAAATCCGTATGGTTGGATGGCTAAAATAGGAGACCCGCACGCATTGCTGATGGAATCAGCCAAATATGCCATCCAACAAGCATTATTAAAAATATTGGTAATGATTTTCACAAAAATATGTGAAATATTGGGAGAGGCCGCCTGCAAAGCTCTTGGAGCTACAGGCCAGGTATTGGGTGCTTTGGCTTCCGGAGGGCGCACAAAAATTAGTGATGCCATTAAAGATTCTATTTGCGGCGATGATGTCCCAGACGAAGTAATCGATGATACATTGGTAGATTTATTTAGTGATCTGGGCCTAGGCGCCGCAGCCCTCGCAGATTCAGAGCAAGTTTTAAATTTAGCTGGAGATGTTTCGAATGCTGTTACCACCGAAGAACTTTATGACGCTTTTTTGTGTAAACCTTCTCAGGAATTTTTAAAAGTTGTTCGTCAAATAATTCATTACGAGTACCCCGATTTTGAGCAGGGCCTAAAAAGCGAAGAAGCGATCAAAAGCTTTTTCTGTAACATAGGTAATTTAATGCCTGCAGATTTTAAAGATCAAATGCAGGACTTTTTAAATTCATTCCCAGATAATATCACACAGGCCGCCGGTTTGTGTGCGTGTGCCTCTCCCGAACAGGTAGAAGAATTTTGTGAACTACGAAAAGAAATATTGGGAGGTAGAGCTACTCCTGCTCAACTAGAGCAAATATGCGATGATATCTCTGACGGTGCATTAAACGATTTAGGAGATATAGCCAACGCATTACAGGGGGGAATTCCCGAAGACGCGTTACCATCGTTATTTTCAGACCCGGGTTGTGATAATGGCTTATTGCCTATTGAACCTCCTGAAGCTGTAGCTGATACAATAGCTGGCTTAAGTAACGATTTAGAGGCATTAAAAATTGAATTTACTTACGATATGATAGGAAACGGGCCATGGGAGGCAAAATGGGGTTTGATGAATATGATTCTATCCGACACGATGGGTCAGCCCCTTACTGCTCATTATCGAAAATCCTATGCTAGAAGATCATATGTTGATTTTTATATGGACCAGGATGAAGCCGCATTGATGGATGCACTAGATACGTCGGCCGATTTACCTCGTAGATTCAGTCCGGAAAATGCATTTAACGCTATCTTCCCCAATCCTCCTAAACTAGGAAAACAGGAAGGCGCCTTCCCTACTAAGATCGCAGATTGGTTGCAAGATTATATGCAAACTAAATTGACACTTACTTTTGATTCAAATAACGAATTTATAGGAGATGTGGAAACCCCCACCACATTTGCTAAAGCCGGCGTGAGAACTTTTGGAAGTGGTCTTAACTTATTAAGACTAGACTCAGAAACTTTAGGATATAACACCAAAATTGATGTGGACTTTGATGAAAAAACCCTTCTCCTCACCGAGCAAGCACGAAAAGCCACCCCCGATCTTACATTGTCTTTTCAAGACAACTGCAAAGGTTTACAAGCTGATAAAGTCCCCACAAGCGGGGGTGATTATACAACCATTGACGAAAGGGAATATGACGACGACGGCATCTGGACCGGAGCCTACGCCGAGGAGGCCGAAACAAGCGCGCTCCCTTGGTTCTATGACACCGGTGCTGCATTTTCTAAAGCCTTTGACCTGGAACTTTACCTATCTGATTTGGTTTCTGATAATGGGTCTTTATCCGGCGCCAGAAACCGTGGCTCTCTCTCTGGATTAAGTGAGGCAATTACTTCATTGAATGATGGCCATCGACACACTTATATTTTGGATAGCGTAAACAATGGAGAAACCTCATGGGCAGATGGCCACGTTCATTCTATTGTAAGTGGAGTTGTTGAAGAAGTCTGCGATGAGGAGGGCGAATGCCATACTCATACTTTGATGGAAACCTCTATAGGAAAAACCGCGGCCACCACAAACTCACCGCGGGATACTGCGCGCATAAGAATTTTAGAAAAATCAAATATGACGGGTATTACTTTTACTAAATTAGCGGCGATGGTACCCGTCGTTCGACTTAAAATCCTTGGAAAGGAAATAGTTCTTTTTGACGAACTCCAAAATCTTTTAACACCAAAGAACAGCACTGATACTGTCGATAGTGTAGGAGGGTTGATCGCATGGTTGGCGTCCTGGGGCACCGCCGGCGCCGGAGCCGACTTTTTTGAATTTCCAAGCATTATCATGCAGGATGTGAAATATGAATTTTTATCGGTTGATGATACTTTAGATGGAATAAATTTTGATAATTACCCTACTTTCCTTTCTACTTTTTCGGGATACCAAACAGAGGCGCCCCAAGTCGTCTTGCTAGAAGAAATATTAAAAAACAATGGTTATTATGTTACCAATCTGAAATCGGAATATGATACCATAGCCGGTGATTTGGCTAATTTAATCGCTGCAGAAGTGGCTTATAATGACAATGGTTTTAGTTATGGCGCCACTTATGATGATTTAGGAGTGGAAGATGTCGAATATGTTATCGAGGAAGATGTTGGGAACTCCGTAGCTGGGACGAATTATTATGACGTTACCATTTCTGTTACCGCTGACGATCCTGGCTGGATGCAAGTTCTATATGGCGATGAACGTCCCATTTTAAATCGTGATATGATTATGGGTATCAGTAGAATGCAATATGATGATAATGTGGGAGGTACTAAAACCAATAGAGTTTTTTATTTAGATCCCCTTTCGTATGGAGGATCTTATGTAAACCCTCCGCTCCATATTGCACCGCCCAAGAGTGAAGGATGGTTGGGCTTTGTGGAGGTAATGTTCCCGGAGATGAGCCCTTGCAAGCCGTATACAACAGATCTAATTGACTTTCAGGATATTCAACAAAAAATTAATGATACTTATCCCAATATCCCCGAAGATGAACGCCTAAAAGATGATCCCGATTGTGTGGAGGAGTTGCCTTACAATAGAATTTTAACCAGATCAGACACTTCTGGATTAGAAGGGCTTATCAGTGCGGCTATTAGGGTTTATGTGAGTGCAAACTTTGTTAAATCTATGGCCACTTTTACAAAATTTAATCCTAGTTTTCCCGACGTCTTCAGTTCTCTTTATGCGCAATATATTGTTGAAGACATGGAAGCAGGCTTTAAAGATGCACAAAAAGCCTTTTGGGAATTTTTTAATCCTTTTAAAAATAGCAAGTTCTGGTATGGCTTTTTAGAACAAACTGTACAGTTGTATGGGCGAAAGGTGGACGACGGTTCTATCATAGAACCTCCCGAAGATGTATTGGATGCATTGGCGCGCCTAAATGACATGCAACAAGGATATGCGTATCCAGATAAAGCGGAGCTAAAGGAAGAACGCGGCCAAATGGCTGGCCTGTTTGAGACCTTAAAAGGATATCGCTCCGACAAAAATTACGAAGCTATCCAAGCCACTGAAGATGATGCCAAATTAATTTTTAAGGAACTAGTCAAAGAAGAATTAAATTTTATAGGGAACAAACTCATTGAAAATCTTAAACTAGTTGGAATGGGCCCCGACATTTATGATCTGGATTATTATATTCTTCAATATCTATCGACTGGTGGGGACTCCCTCACTCTTAACGAAGAAATGAAACGTACTTATGTAGACCTCCCAACCGAGGGTGAAGAGTATTACAGCAGCGGCGCCGAATTCGCATCTCCAGATGGAAGCGAATATGTGGGCTATTATCATGTTACAACAGATGAAGAAGATGGAAGTCCTCTTTATATGGCGGGAGAGTTTCATTCTGATGCGGAACATGATATTTTAACTCCTTTCGCTAATAAAATTGAAGTAAATGTGGGAGATATAGCGCCATTGGGAACTGCTGGGACTGGCGGATCTATATCTAGTACGAATAGTAATGATCCAGAGACATACGGAACGAAGCCATTTATTATTGAAAAGTACATAAGAATAGGAGATTCTTATGATACACCTGAAAATCAGATTGATATAATAAGCGCTAACTCGAGCGATTTAAATATTTCAGATGTGTATCCGGGAACCTTAGAACTTGTAACTGATACTAACGATGAAGTGGTTGGCTTAACGGGCGAATTGGGTGTAAGATATGGTTTGAGATTTTCCATAAATCTCTCCGGAGGCCCTTATATTATTACAGAAGTTGAAATAGATGCTTTAGATGTTAAAGTTAATCAACTAGATCCTTTGGAATCTAACAGTATGCTCTTGTTGTGTCTGGTTAATTTACTTAAAGAAGATGACCGGTTTAGAATGGTTGCTCATTATATTTTCCCATTAAGCAAACTGACAGCTACAACGGCCATTTATAATGGAGAGGCTTTTCTTCCTTCGATTGGCGAGAAGGTGGTACCAGTGGGCCAGGTCAAATCGGATGCCTTATCAGATAAACCAGGGATGAATGTTGGTTTTGAATTGATCAACGCCGCAGGCACTGTCACCGATATCGCGACGGGCGATGCCGTTTCTGTTAGGGCAGTCGTCGGTGGTGTGGCTGGATGGGCAAACAAAGTGGACCGCGACCCCTCCAGTTTGGTCAATCCTCTTGCTGGAGTGGGAGTGGTGGATTACGATGAATGGGACCAAGTTTTATTACGAAACTCAAAGAGTAAAATTAAAAGAATGTTTAAGAATTATTATAATGGTCGGGATTGGGAAGACGACGATGAGGCTGGTTCTGAAGACAGCGCAGGGGTGATTCTTACTAATCAACTCAAAGAAAAGTTCCGCCCGCGACCGGGCAAAAGCCTCCTGCCATGGTGGAAAAGAAGAATGCTTCGCACAAACCCCTTTAATGCTAGCGGAGAATTGTGCGAAGAAAAGGATTAAGTAGTATTTACTAAGAGGTATATAATATGAGTTCACTTGCTGCAGCACTTCCACTGGAGATAGATTATAGTACAGGTTTTAAAATGATTACAGATCTTAAGACACTAGTCAAACAAAATTTGAAAATGCTTCTTCTTACAAATCCAGGCGAAAGAGTAATGGAACCTAGGTTTGGAGTTGGAATTAAAACTTATTTATTTGAGAATTTTGGAAGTCAAACTTCTGCCAATATTGATAATAAAATTAGGGAACAAGTTAGGATTTATATGCCAGCAGTCCAAATTCAAGAAATAACTTTTGGTATTACTGATCCTGACAATAATCATTTAGGAATACAACTCAGGTATACCATTCCGGGAGTTGGAGCTTCAGATTTCTTAGAAATAACTAATTAAAAAACGAGGGTTTTTTGATGTCAAATGAACAAAAAAAGATAATACCAATAGATTACACTCATCGCGAGTATGAAAGTATTCGTGAGGATTTAATGCAAATAGCTGAACGCTTTTATCCGGATACATTTAAAGACTGGAGTGAGGCTTCTTTTGGTTCTTTGATGCTTGATGCAGTGGCGTATGTGGGAGATCAGCTTTCCTTTTATTTAGACTATAATGTTAATGAATCTTTTTTAGATACTGCATACCAATATAATAATATTCTTCGTCATGGCAGAGTTTTAGGATATAAATACACCGGTGTTCCATCAACCTATGGCCAGGTAGCTCTTTTCGTTATAGTGCCAGCATCGGCAACAGCTTTAGGTCCCGACACCTCTTATACACCACTTTTAAAAAGAGGCTCTCGATTCACCGCCTCCAATGGCACTAATTTTGTCTTAACGGAAAATGTTGACTTTTCCGACACTAAAAATCCCGTTGTGGTAGCCACTGTTGATACTACTACGGGCGCCCCTACATTTTATGCGATCAAAGCATATGGAAATGTAGTCTCTGGATATTTCACTCAGGAAAAAATTAGAGTAGGAGCATACCAGAAGTTTTTGCAAGTACCCATGGCCACAACAAATGTAGCGGAGATCATGTCTGTAACTGATTCGCAAGGTCGCGAATATTTTGAAGTGGATTATCTCGCTCAAGACATGATATTAAAAGAAATGGGAAACACGAACTTTAAGAACGACAATGTGCCTTCTATTTTAAAACCATTTTTAACCTCCAGAAAATTTGTGGTAGAACGTACGCGCCTTTCCTCCTTCTTGCAATTTGGCAGCGGGAAGGAGGGGGAAACGAATGTCGTGGCGGATCCACAATCTGTGGCGGTGAATGCATTTGGAAAAGCATATGTAACCGATACGACTTTTGATCCCACTCGTTTGTCACGAAATGAAAGCCTTGGGGTGGTTCCTTCGAATACCACCTTGACAATAACATACCGAGTAACAAATGCCACCAACTCTAATGTTGCGGTAACTGCTTTAAACTCAGTAGGTAATGCCAAAATGGAATTTAAAAATCCAGAGTCATTAACAAGTACCACGATGCAAACGGTCATTAACTCGTTAGAAGTCTCTAACGAAGAGCCGATTATGGGCAACGTTGGCGCGCCCTCGTCCGGAGAAGTTAAAAGAAGAATTTTTGATACTTTTCCCACTCAAAATAGAGCAGTTACTCAAGCGGATTATGAAAATGTGGTTTACAGGATGCCGGCTAAATTTGGGTCAGTTAAAAGAGTTTCTGCGCAAAAAGATCCCAACTCGTTGAAAAGAAATCTTAATTTATATATTGTATCGGAAGATAGCCAGGGAAAATTAGTTAAAACCAATAACACAATTAAAGATAATGTTAAAACTTGGTTGAATCAATATAGAATGATTAATGATACAATTGATATTTTGGATCCCTACATTCTTAATATTGGCATTAATTTTACCATTAAAGCAGCCACAGGCACCGACAAGTTTGTTTTATTAGATAACGCAGTAAATGCGCTAGCGGCAAAATACAGTACACCTTATTACATTGGAGAACCTTTCTATATTAGCGATATTTACAGTGAACTTAAAAATGTCACAGGTTTGTTGGATGTTTTAACTGTTAAGTTGGTTAACAAAGTCGGCGCAAACTATTCAGGGGCTAATATTGATATTAATGATAACCTTTCGCCAGACGGAAGCTATTTGGTTGTTCCGGCAAATGCTCTTATAGAGATTAAGTTTCCTTCGACTGATATTAAAGGAAAGGTCGTATAATGACTATCAAAAGATATGTGGCAGATGCTGATAACACTGTTGTTAACGCTTATGATGCGAATTTAAAAACGCGAGGCACCGGCGCCAACGCGGGCCAATCGGATATTTTAGAGACCTTCTCTATTTATGGACGCGTCACCACGAGTTCTCAAGAATTATCTCGCATTCTCATTAAGTTTCCCATCAGTGATATTTCTACAGACAGAACCAACAATGATATACCAGCCAGCGGCAGTGTTAGTTTTTATTTGCGCATGTATAATGCAGAACATTCAAAAACTGTACCACGAGATTATACTTTAACAGTTCTTACGGTTTCACAATCGTGGCAAGAGGGCGTCGGCTTGGATTTGGAGGGGTATAAGGATTTGACGCTAAGCAACGAGGGTTCCAACTGGATGTCGGGCTCCAACACTGCCAATGCTGGTGCGAGCGCATCGTTGACAGCCCTCAGTAAAACAGCGGGTGAAGCTAATACTCGAACTTTGGTCATTACTGATGTGGCTGCCAATTCTGTTTCTTTTAGTATTGATAACAGCACCGATACTTCCACGGCAACAGTCATCGGTTTTTCTAATGCAAATAGCAACGCTTCACAATTTGCTACTAATATTGCGGCTGCTATTAATGCCGCCAATACAGCCGAAACACTGAATATTGCAGCCACAGCTTCTGGCGCCACTGTAACTCTTACTATGACTTCTATTAGTTTTGCAGGAAATCGCGTCTCAGATATAGCTGGAACTGCAATTACAGATAGTGTTATTACGGCTGCTTCACAATGGTCCGGAGCGACCGCTGGTTATTGGACTGATATTAATGGTACTTTGTTGGCCGGCGGGTCATATATTACGGGAGGAGCAGTGGCGGGCATTGTAGATACCGAAATTTTTACTTTCACTAAAGATTTCTCCACCGGATTAGAAGATTTAGAATTAGATATCACTCCATTAGTAGAGCAGTGGATGGGTAGCACATACTCTAACTATGGCGTGGGAGTACATCTTTCGGCCAGTTACGAAGCATATGAATCGGGTTCAGCAAATACTATCACTAGTCGTATTCCAGGACAGCTTGCCCTTGACGGTGATGATGATACACAAAGTGTTATTTACAATCCGAGCGGTTCAACCACCTCCTATTATACCAAGAGGTTTTTTGCCCGTGGGACCGAGTATTTCTTTAAAAAACCAACTATTGAAGCTCGATGGAATTCAGCAAAAGCTGATGATAGAGCAAACTTTTTCTTTAGTAGTTCTCTAGCCCCAGCCGCCAAAAATCTTAATACAATATATTTCTACAACTATATTGATGGCCAATTGACTGATATTCCCGACTTAGGAGATGATAAACGTATTTATGTGAGCATTTATTCGGGTTCAACCGGAGGTTTTTATACAGGGGGTGATGGAGATGATGTGCCCCCCTCAGACATTCCTGTTTCCGGTTCTCTCTCGGGGGCATTTGGATCGATAGGCAATACTGGGAGTGCACAGGTATTATCTCTTGACGATCCGGGCCATGTTGGCAGCGATAATCAAACAGTTGTAACGGGGGGTATTGTTTCAACTGGTATTTATAGCGCTTCTTTTGCGTTTACAGGTACCACCAATCCTATACTTAAAACCATTTATGATGTATGGTTTACAGGAAGCCACACTACTACAAATGCTAGCGATGCTATTACACAATATTTTACAGGCGCGATTGCGTGTCACACATTGCGCGCCCAAAACCGCATCACTCGTCCAACTTATTATATGAACATCACAAATCTCAAAGACAAATATCGCGCAAATGAAAATGCACGGTTTAATTTATATGTTAGAGATAAAAACTGGCAACCGACTGTATACACAGTGGCCAATATTAATCCGCCGACAACGAATATCATAAGTTCTTCATATAGGGTTTATAGAACTTTAGATGCTTACGATGCCATTCCATATGGAACTGGGAGTGATTTACAGACACTGATGTCTTATGATGTTTCGGGAAATTATTTTGATTTAGATATGAACTTGTTGGAGCCCGGGTATGAATATGCATTTAAATTCTCTTTCTATGATAATGGGCTTAATTCGTGGGTGGAACAACCAGACGTCTTTAGGTTTAGAGTAGAAAACTATGAGTATTAAGAAACTTTTTCAGTCTACCGATACATCTCGAAATTATCTTTCTGATACAAATCAGAAGGATGCGTTTAAGGATGTAGAATCAGCGAAAAATGTTTCTGAGGTTCGCGAAAAGCAAACCTCCTTCATACCGCCGCTAGATTATAGTAAACCGAAGAATTTTGTAAAATACGGTTCTGCGAATTTATATTATAAGTCAGCAATCGAAAGGATTATTGATTACTTTCCTTACGATGGGTCTGACGCTGAAATCAATGAGTTCTATAACGAATCACTTAATATAGAAAAGTATATTTTCGATAACGACTATCCTCGTACGAATGGATATGCGCTTTTTAGTGCAGATGGATGGGGCAGTAGAAGTGGCGCTAAGGTCCAAGGCTATGGACTCCCAGCTAGTCAAGAATACATCGAGTTTAAAGGAGGCCCTCACACTATTACATCCAGCACTACTGCTG
>Ga0209434_1000459_pt1 | contig 19704 bp, 15 predicted proteins | sample ETNvirnome_2_300_FD_184068 | JGI IMG/M metagenome (GOLD analysis project Ga0209434, IMG submission 184068) | Marine viral communities from the Pacific Ocean - ETNP_2_300 (SPAdes) (version 2) | ecosystem: Environmental > Aquatic > Marine > Oceanic | place: Pacific Ocean | collected 2013-06-22
TGGAGGGGACTAAGCTTAGATCCAAATAGTGATAAGTATGTCTCACGAGTGATAGGGGATCAACGAGCGTATTTTGACTTCGATCAGGCAGACTCATCGCAAAAGATGGTCGTAACGGGAGATCACCCGATAAGATCGAGCTACATTAGGGTTCAACCAAGCAGCCAGCTAAAGAATGGTCAGGTTCCAAAGAATGCGGTGCCCATGGGCTTCAGGGGCCCAGATCACCTCATAACATCTGGAAGCGGTCCATTGACAAATTTTGGAACGGCTCAGCTCAAATCTACGTCACTAAATGACGTCTTAAACCGAACTGTTGAGCCTCCCATTCCATATAGAAAAAATATTAAGGTTGGAAATGAACCTAACGCAAGGGTTCAGGCCGGTCTATATTGGGGTGCTAGATTTAGTCAGCAAACCACTATAAATTACACTCAGAATGACTTAAACCTGCTTGATCAGAGCATGAAGACGTATGCAAAGTTCTTCCCGAGCTTTGATCCTTCTAATTTTAACTTCTCTGTTGGTAATAATCCGGGCGCTGCTGATATCGGAGGAACAGTTCTAGACTGTGATAGATTTAATAATAATATTTTCTCCCTTGAGCGGCTTCAGGTAAGAACAGGATCAGATGGAGTCGCAGATACAGATCAGTGGGTGAGCGCATCTATTTTCTCCCTTGAGCGGCTTCAGGTAAGAACAGGATCAGATGGAGTCGCAGATACAGATCAGTGGGTGAGCGCATCTTATATCAGACAGGGTGGAATAGCTGCAGTCCCTGCAAATAAGACCAGAGCTTTGAAGGCGAGTGATCTTAAGACTCAGGGGAATAGAGTTTTTGCCAAATTTACAGTTCTACTGCAGGGTGGATTTAATGGACTTGACATATTCAACGAGGATAAGTCAAAACTTCTTAATGCTGCTGCCAAGAGAGAGATGGGAGATGTAACTGCGCAAGGCGGCACAAGCGGTCCGACTGTTGCGGCATATAGAAAGGCACTAGATATAATGGGAACTAAGTCTGATGTGGATATTCATCTTCTAGCTATCCCGGGATTACGTCACTCATCCGTGACTGATTATGCTATTGACACGGTGGAGAGCAGATTTGATGCACTCTACATTATGGACATCGAGGAAAGAGATGCAGTAAATGAGGTCGTAACTGGATCGCTAGGGACTGGAGAATCTGTGAATATAACATACACGGTGAGCGGCTTCAAGGATAGGGCTCTCGATACATCATTTGCAGCAGCCTACTTCCCGGATGTAATAGTTCAGGATCCAACAACGTTAACAAATGTTCAGGTGCCACCCTCGACTGTTGTTCTTGGAACATTTTCTCAAAATGATGTAAAGGGATATCCGTGGTTTGCTCCGGCAGGTTACACACGTGGAACACTTCCCGGTGCTCTACACTCTTCAGTTCCGCTAAATAAGACTAATATGGACGATCTATATGATGCTGATATAAATCCAATTACATCTTTCCCAAGCACAGGGTTGCTGGTATTCGGACAGAAGACGCTTCTGGCAAGCGCATCAGCTCTAGATAGAGTGAATGTTAGAAGACTTCTAATTTATATTAGAAGAAAGGTGAGAGCAGTTGCAGACCTAATGCTATTTGAACCCAATAGACAGGAGACACTTGATAAGTTTAATTCTCTAGTTCAACCAATTATGCAGCAGGTTCAGGAGCGTAGCGGAGTTGATAGATTTAAGGTTGTAATTGACGCGACAACAACAACTCAGGCTGATATTGAGAATAATACACTTCGTGGAAAGATTTTCTTGCAGCCCACAAGAACTGCAGAGTTTGTCTCACTTGACTTTGTTGTAACAAATGCTGGAGATGCATTCCAAAATGCTTAATAAAAAAATTCCAGTTGCATATTTAAAGAATGTAGGAGATTAATAAATGGCTGAAACACTTTCTGTCACCGATATGCTACCCAATAAATTTGAGCCGAAAAGACAGTTTCGGTGGGTATTCTCTATTGAGGGAGTTGATGCTTTTCTAATGAAGACGGCGGCACGTCCGAGTTTTGCAATAGCTGAGTCAACAATACCATTCATCAATGCAAAGAGATACCTCGCGGGTAGATTAACTTTCAATACAATGGATATAACATTGCACGATCCCATTGCACCATCAGCAGCACAGCAGGTGACTGAGTGGGTGAGAACGCATTATGAATCTGTGTCCGGCCGAGCTGGATACGCAGATTTTTATAAAAGGGATATTCAGTGTAAACTTCTTGATCCCATCGGAACTGTTGTAGAGCTCTGGGACATCAAGGGAGCATTTATAACCTCTGTAAACTTCAATTCACTTACGTATGATAATGATGAAGCACCTGTCGAGATATCTCTCACACTAAGGTACGATAACGCTGTTCTTCAGTATTAAAATTCTCCTCCTATGTCTAACAAAAAAGGCGTGTTAAAGCACGCCTTTTTTATTTTTGATTTACGTATGTGCTCTCATAATGTAAAAATTAATGGTATGTATAGAAAGGAGTTATAGTTGCCAAATATTCCAGAGTCCATTCCAAGCCAAAACGTAATGAAAGAGGAGTTTGGATGGGAGGTACCTGTTGAGATAGTGCCAGTCCCTTCAGAGGGGAAGGTTTATCCTTCAGGAACAATACTTCACAATAAAAAAACGCTTCAAATAAAGGCAATGACAGCTAGAGAGGAGGATATTCTCTCATCCAGGCCGTTAATTCAGCAAGGAACTGTCATAAGTCATCTAATTCAGGCATGCCTAATAGATAAAAATGTCAATGTTAGAAATATGCTTCTTGGAGATAGAAATGCTCTAATGGTGTCAGTTAGGATTACTGGGTACGGATCTAAATATGACGCTGAGTCTGTGTGTCCGGACTGTAATGAAAGAAGCACACAGGAGTTTAATTTATCTGAGCTAGAGATTAAGAGACTTAAAATTAATCCAGTGTCATCTGGTGAAAATTTATTTTCATTTAAACTTCCTGTAACTGGTAAGGAGGTTCATTTTAAATTTTTAACAGGTGCTGACGAAGAGGAAAGAAGCACAGCTGCGGATAGAAAAAAGAAATTGATGCCAGAGCTAAAGATCGAAACCAATATTACCGGTCGATTAGAGCAGGCAATAGTATCTATATCTGGTGTCACAGATAGAAATAAGATTAATCAATTTGTTAAAAATATGCCTGCTCAAGACTCTAGATCTCTCAGATCGTATGTTGTAAAGCACGAACCAGGAATAGACATGTCAGCGTGGATGAGTTGTCCACATTGTGGGGAAACTTCGAGAATTAATCTTCCCGTAGGAAGCAATTTTTTTTGGCCCACCGAATAACTGGAAGGAGACCTTTCTCGAAGAGGCCTTTTTATTACAGTATCATCTCAATATGAACTACTCTGACGTCAGGAGCATGCCTGTAACTTATAGAAAGTGGTTCCTAAGACGTCTATCTGATGAATTCAAATCACAGGCTGAGGCCCAAAAGAAGGGATCCCGATCGTCAGACTCCAATAGGCCTCAAAGCCAGCAGGTTCCCGTAGATGAAATAATGGAAAGGATGCACACAGAGTCGTTTAAGAAGTTCTAGGTAAATTTAATTTCGTAATAATTAATAATGCGGGGACCACTGCATGGTAGACACTACTAGTCAGCTTAAAGCTCAGAGAGATTTAACAGATGCCATTGTCCGAAATTTGGGCAGCATTAATCAGGCTCTATCTAATCAGCTTAGAATTCAACAGCTGGTGAATCAGCAGGCCCAGGGGGGTGCCACTGACGCCGCCGCTGTGGCTCGAGCAACTGAGGACCAGCTCCGATCTGCTGGAGTAAGCCAGACATCGTACACGACTGCTGCAACCTCAGGAGCTGCGGATGTGACCGCAGCAATTGAAAGACAAGGTGTGGCAACCACGGAGGCGGGTGCTGCAGTTTTAGCAACAGCGAAGAAGCTCGGCAAAACGTATGATGACACACTAAAGTTAATATCAGTAAAGGCCAAGGGCCCGCTTAGAGATGCCTACTCTGAACTTCAGGAGTACTTTGGTGGATTGATGGGCCAGGGAGGTATAGCTCAAGACCAGAAAACTATGGCTAATAAGATGGTCGGTACGTTTAGGGACATCAATCTTAATGTCCGCAAGGAGATGTACGACACCAGCGAGAAATTTAAGGTCATGGGATTACCCCTTGGAATGGCATTCAAAGATCTTGGTGTTGTCATGGAGAATTTCAATGAGGTGGCATTAAAGCAGGGGGTAATAAATGGCTTTGCCATGATGAAGGATGCCACAGCGGATATGGCCATAGAGATGAAGCTATTTGGCAAGGCCCTTGGGTATGGAGCCGAAGAGACGTCGACCTTTGTGCAGCGACAGATAAGCCTCACAGGAAAGGCTGGCACAGACATGCTTAGTGAGGCAGCATCAATGGCTAAGGCCATGGAGAAGGAAACAGGTATCTCGGCTAAGGTTATCGGGTATAGTATAGAGAGAATCATACAGGATACAGAGAACTTTGGAAATGTGACAGTTGAGGAGGCAGCTAGAATGAGCGCTGCTCTCACACAATTGGGTGTCGGATACGATAATCTAGCTGGAATGGTTGGAAAATTCCAGGCGTTTGACGCCGCAGTCTCAAGTGTCTCAGCCCTGACTACTGTGTTTGGAATTCAAATCGACGCAATGGAGATGATGAAGCTGGCCAACGAGGATCAGGAGACATTCCTATGGAGAATGAGGGACTCATTCCTACAGGCAGGTCGATCCGCTGACACAATGACCCTAGCTCAGAAGAGACTCGTTAAGGAGCAATTAGGCCTAACTGACATAGAGGCTGTTGAGAGACTGCTTGATCCGACCCGTGCAATCTCATCTATGGAGGAGTTGACAGCTGCTACCGCAAAGGCTCCCGAAGAGGTCAGTGAGGTACTGAAGACGCTAGGGGGAGACATTCTTGACCTCCAGGATGCGACATCAGTTGGAATGGACCAGGTGAGAACCTTCGTAGAGCAGGGATTGAGACAGCCACTTGTGCAAGCTAACATACAGCTTGAGCAAACCACAGCGCTGGTCGGCGGCATGTTTGCAGGTGCCGCCGCTAGCGGGGGTGCTGAGGCCGTGTCCCAACTCGCCAAGGGGCTCACGGACATCACTGGAATTGACCCTGATATCATTAAGAAGACGGAGACTGGTTTAGCGGGAGTTGCAACTCAGGTAGGGAAGGTTATGACACCGCTCACGAGTGGAGACTGGACAGCTGCGATGGAGGCGATGTCGGAGGGTCTAGGTAAGCTAGACTTCGGAGGGAGCATGGTGTCAGGAGTCACTGATGCAGTTAAGAGCATCGAGAAAGCATTTAAGGACATGGCAGCCAATATCATTCAGAGTCTCAAGGATGCTAAGATTATTCCAAATAGCCCTGACGACATTTTGACAGAAACTCTAAATAAGGTTGGCTTCACAGCAGAGCGAACAGGTGAGGTGTGGGAGAAATCTCTGGCCAAGGTCGGAATTAGCACCAAGGATCTAACTAAGGAGCTAAAGGATCAGACATCTGTATATAACAAGCTAGGTAGGGAACTAGCATTTCAGGGTTACCAGTACAAGGATCTTGATGATGATCAGAAGAAGATGATAAGAGATCGACTGCAACTGGGGGACATTTCAGATGATCTCCTGGAGAAGCAGTGGAAGATGATCATGAAGGGCAAGGGAGCCACAGCCGGCCGGCTTAGAAAGACGCGCGAGACCTTCGCAACTGAGCTCTTAGAAATATACAAGGGATCTGGTCGTGACATATCTAGCTTTAGTGATGATTTTATTACATCAATAGAAGAACAACACGGCATTAATAGGGAGACTCTAGCAGCCGCACTCGAGGAGGGAGCAGATATTAAAGAAATTGTTACAGAGGCCGGAAAGGCGAAGTACGAGAAGGAGGACAAGACGACCAAAGGCACGTCAGCTTCAGCAAGAAGAGCTGAGAGGAAAAATAGAGAGGAGGCACTGGAGATATCAAGGTCACACACGGCTCAGCTAAGAAAGACGAATAGTCTTCTCACCCTCAATAATGACATTCTCACAACAGCAGCTCTGGATATCAAGGGGACCCTAGAGAAGCTCCAGGGCACCGTAGACTCCGCTAAGCAGACTGTTGAGCTTCACATAGATGGTCACTACGTAACAGATGCAGTTCTTAGAAATCCTGCTGGATTTCTTGAAAATGGAACCGTGACAATTACATAGAGATAATACATAATAATTAGAGATGAATGAATGACACTAATAGACAAAGTTTTAAATGATCCGTTCTATAGGGCTTTTGCTGACACTGTCAGTGACAGTGATCGAAAGGAGCTCGAGGAGCGAGTCATAGATATGCTCTCCGGCGCGAGTCAAATTTATTCAATTATTAACGAGGCCTCCTCAACGGAGGAAACAAGGGAGCAGCTGCTAAATTCTATTGAAAAGCTTATCTCGCCAGAAGGATTGAAAGAATGGCAAGAGATAAATTAAAGGATTTTTTACAAGGTAGGTCAACAGAGACTCGCATAGCATTCACTATAGATGCAGCTGATATGGGTCCGACCGATACCTTTAATGCGGGTGATGATCTAGGAAGAGATCCGGGAACGAGACAGGAACTGCTAGGTTTAGAAAATCCAGAGAGTGATGATGGTCTTCTTGGTGATTTTTTAAAGTTTCTTGTTGATCTTAGCGATAATCAGTTCACCCTAAAGGGTGGAAATATGATTGCTAATTCAACAAATAGAGGTGATGCACTAACACCAATAGATCAGCAGGGGGTCGTTGAGGGTTTTGTTGAAGGCGTAGATAGAATAAGAGCCTCAAGACCTGGAGGATCTTCGGGTGAATCACTGGGTTCAATTATGTCAAGCTACTCTGAAAGTGGGTATATTGACAAGCAGGTGATAAATGATGAGGTTGACAAAATTGGATTTGATACCGTTCCAATACAGTCTGAGAATTTAGAAACACCCAGATCTGGACAAACTCTTTTGGGAACAATAGTGGGTGAGAATATTGATCACACTGGGCAGACAAGATATGGTGGTGAACCAGAGTCTAAGATTCAGGAAGCAATTGAGGATACCCTTGTTCAAAATAGTCGATTCAGAAATGTTAGCGGAGATAGATTTTCATCGTTTGTCGCGCCAGATGATAAGAGTGCTTCAAGATTTGAAGAAGGGGTATCGGTATCATTCAAGTCTTCTGAGCTAGGCTCTCCTGATGGAACACTAACGTATCAGAGAAATTTTGGAGAATACCTTGTAGATCCCGGATCAGATCCTGGAGGATCTGACCCTGTCCGAATCGCACAACTAATGAGTGTGGGTGAATCTCTTCTATTAAAGGGTGCCGGATGGGATGACGGAATATCTCCAGGAGATAGTAGTGACCCTTCAGATATTGACGCATCAGAGGCTGCTAAAAAGTTTACCTCAGGTGAATTCACAGGTGGAGAGGAATCCTTTAAGGTGGATAATGAAACAATTAGAGCTAGAAATGCAAAGGGCGCACCTGAAAATGAGATGGGTGACTCTGTCTACGCAGGAAGGGGACAATTTTTATCAGCAGATGGAGCAGGAGACTCATTTGGATCAACAACGACACCAAGGTCTAAATTCTCATCAACTGATAACCAGTCAATATTAAGAGCCCAGGCTGCAGCAGCCATCGCAGCAATGATAACAATAACAGAGGACACATTCAATATGATGGATTCAGCTGGCGGTGGAGATAACCTGCTTGATCTCCGAAGGGGTCCGTACGTTGCAGGCCAGGCGAAGAGAATAGCTAGAGAGGCCAAGTTCCAGCTATTTAGAAATCTTGTAATCGCTCCGACAGATTATGACTATAAGAGATGTGTTAAGCAGGGATTTTTAATTCTGTTTAATAGAGGGTTTTCTGATGGCGAGAATTCTCTCAGTAAGACCGCTAATTATCAGATGATCCAGGAGTCAGCTGGATTTTGGCTCTCTGTTGCTAAGAAGATATTGATATCATATGCGACAATCTTAGATAACATTGGTAGTGATGGCGCTGAAAGTTTCACGTCCCCAACAGTGTCTAATGTTGCATCCATCTTTAGGGGGATATCTAAAACACCTGTCCTTAGGATACTAAACGTGGCAGCAATTGTGGGAAATGTATCTCTTAGAGCACAGGGGGCAGGACTTTACGACGATGAGGGCGAATCAGATGGCATGCCGAATCCAAATGATCCGGTCGGTCCGTGGAATGTTGACATTCTTCCCGATGGCCCAGCAACAAGAATATCTAAGAGTAGAACGCAAGATGGTCAAACAGCCCTATCTCTAGCCTGGAGGACAAGTTCAACTCCTGCAATATATATGATACCTAGAAATGTCATCATGGCTGCAGTCGAGATGGGAACCCTATCCAACGGAACAAATCCGCTAAAGGGGATGATGGGATCACAGCTTATTAAAAAGACCTATCTTGATGTTAATGCGGGAACTGGAGGCCTGGGTTTCGGCGGTGGTGTCATGGGGGGAGGCGGCTCGCCAAGAATTCCAGGTGATGTCATTGAGAGGATCGAGAATCTTCTTGATGCCGAGTATGTTCCATTTTATTTTCATGACATAAGAACAAATGAGATTATTAGTTTTCACGCATTCCTTGAAAATCTAACTGACAGATACACTCCTGAGTATAGTCGTACAAACGGATATGGTCGAATAGACTCGGTTAAAACGTATAGATCAACAAATAGATCAATACAGTTTAGCTTCCACATCGCTGCAACGTCAAAGGAGGACTTCGATGAGATGTGGTGGAAAATTAATAAATTAACAACACTAGTCTACCCTCAGTGGACAAGAGGGACCCTGATGTCGACCAAAGCGGGACTCCTGGATTCCACGTTCATTCAGCCGTTTAGTCAGGTTCTCTCATCATCACCTGTCATAAGGCTTAGGATAGGTGATGTCATTAAGGGTAATTACTCAAAGTTTAATCTGGCTAGAATATTTGGAGTGGGTGATAGTGATGTTATACCGAAGGCATCATCGGTGGTTCCGCCAACCGCATTTATGTCTATCATACACGGAGCAATTCAGAGTTCAGCTAAAGCTCAGCTCGACTCAGTATTTGCCGTGATCTATGGCTCTCCCCTTTCATTCGGAGCGGACATGGGAGGTATCAGGCCCCTTAGGGCGCTAGCCTCACAGGCTCTTATAAATGGATTTGCAAATCCTCTCGGTGTTTCAATTGTAATGAGAGAGCTGTCAAGCCCTGATCAGGACGTAAATCCCGCATCATTTAGCCTAACGTTAGCCGGAGCCGTCCAGGCTGGTGCCACTGCCCTAAGGGGATTAGTTTCACCCGCCGCCGGATATGGCCCAACAACGTTTCCGTATCTAAAGGCCTCATCTGACGAGGGCTACATAAGAGATGATGGGACAGGCAAGCGATGGCGAGTTCTTAGGCCGCTGAGAGTCTTTGTTATAGCACACCTTCGAAAGACAGAGGTGGTTAAGACTCTGAGCGACGCTCAGGTTGGAGCACCATTTAAGGGGCCCAGGAGAAAGGCTAATCCACTTTTAAAGACTCACTATAAGGTCGCAATAGTCGACTTTAACGCTCCTATCGAGCTACTTGGCAGGTGGTTCATTGTATCTCACGCAGATCTCATGCCAAATATTAACGCAATATTTAATAGCTATGTTCTCCCCTCGCTATCAGCTCCAGCTCTTGCTGATGCAGTTGTACAAGGATTGGCTAATGAGGCAGCAACGATAACTGGAATACCGGCTGATCAGCTTGATGTGGCAATAAGTGACACAGCTAATTTTATGAAAGCCTCCACAGGATTTGGTCCCGCAACGACCACCGTCAACCCAGTCACAAAGGCATTTGCGAGCACAGCAGGGAGGGGACTCGCAGGAGTCATCACTAACCTTAGCTATAACCTGTTAGATGGAACAAACACATGGGAGATCGACTGGAATTCTAGAGCACCAAAGGTTGTTAAGGTCGACATTGGCTTCGAGCCCATCCACGACATACCCCCAGGTCTCGATCACAACGGATACAACAGAGCACCAATTTACAATGTTGGAGATATTATGCAATATGTTGCAGGAGACCCGTACGACGATGACGGAAGGGCATCGCACGACTCCTACAAGAATCATGGACGCCTGGGAACTGTGTCAGAGGATCCAAATGACACGTCGGCTGCTCCTTCGGGAGGGTCCGCAGCGGCCAGAGAGACCGCATCGAGGGAAGACGGATGAGGATCCATATAGAAATTAGGCTTGGAGATTAGATATGGGAATTAGTAGATACACATTCACACCTAGGATACTCAATGGATCAATACTCGCCACATCTTCGGCCAGTACTAGAATTTATAATGGTATTATGAATGGAAGCATATCATATTCACCAGCGGTTATTCGTGAGAGCGTGAGATTAGATCACATAGCTGCTAATGCATACGGATCAGGAGATCTCTGGTGGGTAATTGCAGCGGCATCAGGAATAGGCTGGGGATTACAATTGCCGCCTGGGACAATATTGAGGATACCAAAAAGCATCAGTCAGATAATGACGTATCTTAGGTAGGAGAAGAGAGTGGCATCCGACGGTCCCAGCATTAATAATGTGAATAAGCTCGGTGTTGCTCTGAGGGACCTAACTCAGTTCTACGTGGCCGGAGAGTCAGCATCTACACAAATTAAAGTTCCGGTGGTTCCCGCAGGCCTTAATGGGTCGCTGGGTGTTGCGCTGGGCCCAGGAATTGTCCAGGTCGCCCTGGACGCCGGGCAGAAGCTCACATTCGAAACAAAAACCATCTCTCAGGAAATTTTAAGAAATTTAACGGCAATTCTTCTTGACACCACTGAGGGTGCATTTTTCACAAAGGACATTCTCACAAATACGTTTCTATTCTCAAAGTTTCAGGAGTTATCGCTCAGTATTGGTGAGTATAGTGCAGGACAATTTGTTAAAATTGTGTATGAGCCGGAGACATGCGCAGCACCCCTTGCAGAGAGTGCCGGATTCTACGTGACAGAAGCTAGCCCTCCTCTAAAGCCTGTTGCTGGAAAGGAGGCTGACGCAGAAAAGGCAAGCATAGGGCTCATAATACAGTCAACCGTGGATCAGGAGAGCAAGAAGGCCGGGGAGTACAAGGATCCTTTCGTAAATTTGGATCCTAAGAATCCTGACAGGTATAAGTCACCAACTCTATCAGCATTCATATTTCCAAGTCACCTTCTCAGTCCATCCATCAGGAACACAGATGTGATATCTCTATTCTGTAATTCCATACCCCCCGTAGAGATGTCACGGTGTGTACCATACATTGATATAAAGTTTGTATCTGCTGTGCCACCAATCCTAGGTGAGAGAACTAAGCAGCTATCAATAGTAAGATTTCTTGGAATGCTCTCAAATGATAAAATCTCTCCGTCGGAGGGAATTGGAATGTCCGACGCTCTACCAGCTGGCCTCGGTTCATCACTTGGCCTAGATATGGCAAGGGCTCTTATGGGATTGGGAACTAGTCAGTGGGGAGATATCATATCACTATCATCTGCTGGGCTCTTATGGGATTGGGAACTAGTCAGTGGGGAGATATCATATCACTATCATCTGCTGGAATGGAGCTCTTCACATCACCCCAGACCATGGTAAACATGGATATCAATAATGGATCAGTAGGTAGAACCGATGCGCTAGATCTCTTGCAGCCTCTCATGACCCTTGAGAGCCTAAAGGTAGATGTTCAGGGTCTTGGTCAGGACATTTTAGCAAATAAGGTTGGAATGCTTAGCTTTGTTCTTCACGATAGGTCAAGAATGGCAGATATAGCACCTTTAATCTCAGCTGATATATTTGCTGGAACATATCTGCTTGTTGACTATGGCTGGTCACACCCAGATAGCGATAATCCCTATGGCGCTCTTCTTAACTCTATGAGAAGTCGATCTGCATTTAACATACAGGCGACAAACTTCACCATGGGGCAGGACGGCCAGGCGAAATTTAACATGAAGTTAGCTAGCAGAGGTGAAGATGAGACTAATATAATTCCAATAGCCTGCGGAGCCCTGATGCCGGTTGGTCCCATGAGAAGCATAGTTGAGAGCTATCTATCAAAAAGGCTGGACGAGGATGTAAAGGCAGCAGGCCAGGAGGGTGTAAAGGCAGCAAGCCAGGAGGGATCAAGAGAGGTACGAAATAAGATGAATATAACAATGGGAGCGACAACAAGCGGAGCATCTGTCATACCTAGAAAGCTATTTTTAGACTTTCAGAAGTTGCTGTTTCCTGCAAAACCAGAACCGGGCAAAGGACCCGTCGACACGCCAGGCATAGCGGGGCTGAGTGATATAATAGATGAGCTCATTGGAGTTTCTAAGAATCCTGAGGAGAAGGGAGCAGATAAGTTGCAACAGACTGCCCTCACCTCTGAGGTTATGTGTAAGCTCCGGGCGACTTTCGAGACACCAGATCCGTTTTTCCCCACCCACATCCCACCAGCTGTGGCTGAGGATCTGGGGGCGAAGGGGGCGATAAAACAACAAATAAGCCTTGGAAAGATTCTAACTGTCTTTATTGGCGGAGCACTCGCTGGCAGTGGAAGATTTGATGAGGTTCAAATGCTCTTTTACAGGTTCAATAATCAGGCAGGAGCTGCAAGGGATTACGAATCCATAGCCAACTTCATATTAGATAATGATGTGTTCCGCTCGGAGCTTCTTCATTATATTCAAGGATTTCCATCCGTCTCAATTAGGGGGTTTTTAAATATGATTAATGATAAGTTCGTATCAAATGTACTTTCTCCAAATTACGGACTCACCACAGAGAAGGGGCAACAAAAGAAAGCCGGAGAGTCAAAGTCCAGCCAGCCCATTCTCAAAGAGGTGGCCAATGTTGTGACAGATAAGCTCGAAAAGATATACGCTGATGGAGGGGGAACTCCAGAGTTTCACGTCCCACAGCTGAGAATGACCCTCGAGTGTCTTCCAGCCTATGAGGCAAATGATAGTCCGCTGATGCCAACATTCTCTCTTAACACGGATAAAAATATTCTAAGGGTTCACATATATGACAAGAAGTCAAACCCTCACACTGACGAATCGTTTCTTCTTCAGTGCATGAATGACTCAGAGGTCGCAGTCAAATTAGCCGCCGGTGGGAGTGGAACTGCATCAGCAGAGGCTGGAGGGAAAGTTGATAGTAACGCGTCGTCTGGCACTGTGAAAATCGCAGAGGAGCAAAATTATATAGCAAAGGTGGACCCGGATAGCGGGAATCGCTTTGCCGGATACACAAGCATTGTCGGTTCTGATCTCATTAAAAAGATCATAAAGACAACAGTTCCAAGTATAACATTTGGGCTAGGAACATCTGCAATCTCGTCTGTGAGCATATCATCTAACACAGGAGGGTCCGTTGGTAATGTTCTTCTCCTAGAGGCCATTGCGGAAGATGACACCAAAGGTCGGAAGACACGTCGCCCCTCTCAAAGATCCCCAGAGCTCGAGGACGTTATGGTGATACCCGCTAACATAAGCATGAATCTTCTCGGCTGTCCACTATTTGAGTACGGACAAACCTTTTTCGTTGACATGGGGACAGGAACTACAGTCGATAACATGTATGGCGTTGTAGGCCTCAGTCACACAATATCATCTGGTCAGTTTGAGACAAGTCTAACCCTCGGATTTCAAGGAAGTGGAACAGTTAGAAACTTTAGAAGTATTCTTGAGGGAGCCCAGGAGAAGATAAACAAACTTGCCAAGGAAGAAGTCGGCTAGCTGATACAATAATCCGAATATCTGTATTATCATATGTGTCAATTGTAATAGCAGGATCATATTTGGGAACTGATCAGCATCTGCTGTATGACGGGGATCACTACAGATGGATAAGTGACATACCTGATGATTCATGGATGTTTGGGTCTGATGATTCACGTGATCTTAGGGAGATAGCAACTGCGATGGGGTTTGAGATAGGCGGATTTGAGTCATCTCCTCACTCAAAAGCATTTTCAAAAATAATAAGTGGTATCCCAATACCGTGGATTCATACGATGCCAAGCGATCAGTTTCAGAAGCAGCTATCAGGCCTTGTAGATCAGCTCTGGATGCTCACTAACGATAATTACGTAGGTTACTATATGAAAGAATTTGTGATCAACAGGGAGACGCTAGATAGCCTCTCTACTCCAATGATAGATGTTGATGAATTTGATAGGGTTTGTGATCTATACAGCGCGAGTCACAAGATTCAAGAGATAAAAAAATTTAAGCCAGATTCAGATGGATTTTCTCCAAAGACAAGATACAATCTTGCTGGCTCTATAACTGGTAGATTAACTGTATCATCTGGGCCCAATATTTTAACTCTTAAAAAGGAACACAGATCAATCTTTAAGTCTAGGTTTATGGGCGGTAAAATTATACAGGTGGATATCTCCTCACTGGAGCCGAGAATCGCTCTAGGAATAGCTAAGAAACAGGCTCCAGACGACATATACACATTTGTTAGAGATAGTGTTTTGAGTGGAGATGTAACTCGTAACCAGGCGAAGGTTGCTGTGCTAAGCTGTATTTATGGAGGAGGCGCTTGGAGTCTATCAAAAAGACTACCAGATAATCTTGACTCACATAGTGTGCTCTCATCAGTGAAGTCATATTTTAACATTTCCAAGCTTCACAATCGACTAAAGCGAGAGTATCATCAGAGAGGCCTTATTAAGAATTTGTACGGCAGGCCCATAAGATCTGGAGAGGCTCTTGTGAATCACTATCTTCAGTCAACAGGTGTGGATGTTTCATTTGACGTATTTAGATCAATTCTTTCAAAGTTAAACGAATTTAACTTTGAGCATATCCCAGTCTATGTGATACATGATGCAATTGTTCTTGACATAACCAGTGAATCATTACGGGGGCTAAGAGAAATTGTACAAGATGGAATTTATGTCGAATCAGTTGGAAGTAGTTTCCCTGTTAAAATTGAAATAATAAAGGAATAAAACATGACAGAAAATATAGACGTTAATAAAATTGAATCTAATTGGAATACATTTGAAAAACTTTGTAGAAAACTTCCTGATGAGAATTTAGATGATCTTTTAAATAATTTTGCTGAGAGGCTCATAATGTGCCCATCTTCACCGAGGCTTGATCAGTATGGAGCCTTTCCCGGTGGGTTAATTCAGCACTCTCTTGATGTAACCGGAACCATGAGAAAACTTTCTCAGACATATCAGCTTGATCTTCCTGTCGAATCAGTTTTAAAGGTGGGGCTACTACACGACATAGGAAAGATAGGAGATCTTGATAATGAGCTCTTTATAGAGCAGGATTCAGAGTGGCATCGAGAAAAGCTAGGGCAGATGTACAAGTACAATGAGAACATACAAAAGATGTCAGTGTCTCATAGAACCCTATTTCTTCTTCAGAAATTTAATATATCTCTAACAAATGACGAGTGGATTGCAATTCAGCTCGCCCAGGGGTCCCACTTTGAGGAAAATAGATTCTATGTCGGATCTGAGCCGTCTTTAGCAATAACTCTGCAACAATCTAAATCGATTGTAATTCATAAGGAGCGGCATAGATAATATTCTAACTTCGTGCATACTTAATCTAGTATGCTGGAGCACTGTATAGAATGAAATCAAAACAGTTTAAAAAGCTGTACGCTGACACGATGGATAACGTTCCAGAAAAGGGCGTTTGGTCGGGCCGCGGCATAGGAATACCGTCTGCCGGTGCCATTGGCGGCGGAGATGACTATAAACAAAAGATAGGAAGGGGAAAGATACCCTACTATCATGGGAATGCGGGAACACCAAGTCAGGGTGCAGACTCCACCTGGTCCTCATATCTCGCAAGGGTTAATAGGGGACACGAACCATATGAGGGTGAAATAATGTTTCCTGAGCAAGAAGAGGGTGAGGAATATATTTATTACAGTGATGAGTCTGGTCCAATTAGGAGCAGAAAGATTCCAAAGGCATTTAAGATAAGTCGTCGAGGAGCGTCTAGACTAAAAGAGATGATGAAATTTAATGAAAATGACGTTGTTGAGAATAGTAGATATTCAATGACAAACCTGTTTGAGGAAGATCACATCGACGAGGGTCTGGGTCGGATAATAGTCACTAAGGGCATTCCAAAGCTGGCAAAGTCAGTTGGGCTAGCCATTCCAGGATTAGACATCGCACTGGGAACAGCGCTGGCCGGTCTATCTGCTGCCAAAATAAAATCTGCATCTGATGATCTTGTAAGGGATCTTGACGTTCCTGAAGGTGCTCTGTCAGAAGGGCTTTCATCTGACAGCGAAGATGCGTGGCAGGAGATCATGTCTCATATTTCAGTTGAAAATACTGATGAGCTGAAGGAAGATTTCGACAACTTTCTTGAGGAGCTCAAGTCACTATTTCTAACACTTATTCAGACAGCTGACACGGCTGTTGCAGCGGGGCCCGCAGCTGCAACAGCTGCCACCGTTGCTGGTGCCCCCGTCGCAGCTGCTGAGCTTGTTATTCCTCAGGCAGTAACTGGAACAGCCGGCCTTATCGGAGAGTTCGTTCCTGTTGAGAGGTGGCTATTTGACATGGCCGGTCACGGAGCTGCAGCGTATGAGAAAGTTTTTGAGTGGGTAAAGGGTATAGGCCCTGAGTCTGCGAGAAAGTTCATAGACAAAATGGAGGAGGGAGGAGGTCCTCTAGCGGCAATACTTCTAAACCCCCACAGGTCATTTAGAAGGCTAGCACAGCTTTACAGGGCTCTTCATCATCCCGAAGAGGCCACTCCCGGATCACTCGTGGCAAAGGGATCACTAAAAAAGGTAGGCGACACAATGACGAAAGAATTTGACATAGATGCAATCAGACAGATGATCCAGACCGCCGATGCCCCAGAATTTGCAGCGCTTGAAGAGTTAAAAAGTCTCATAAGAGAGTCAATATATCCTACGGGAACATATCATCCAACACAGCCAGCAGGCTACGAGTATAGGAGAGTTCCCACAGTGGTCTCAAAGGAGCTAGAGAGTCAGAACTTTGACATTCTAGATGACTATGATGACTTTTCAGTTGCCTACAAGGGTGATTCAGGTGTCGTATCGTACCAGGCAAAAAATAAGAATAAGGTTCAAGAGGCTGCCCTTAGACGGATTAGGGTTCAAGAGGAAGCGCTTAGACGACTCATTCGCAGAGACATTAACTCCGTGCTAAGAGAATCTCAAAAAAAAAGCTAGATAGTCTATCTGATGACGATGATGAAGATCGAGAAGATGAGGCATCAACGCTAGCCGGCGGAAATATAAGGGGATGGACAGGACCATTGGGTGTGGGAACTCAGCCGTATGAGAAGCTTGTGAAAAGAAATGCAAGTTTTTTCGGAGGAGCTAAGCTTGTTAATCCCGGCGCTGCAAAAAAAATTGTAAAGAAGGCTAAGAAATTTGCTATGGGAACTGCAAGTGATCCCATTCCAAAAAAATCTAAAAGAAAAAGAAAATAAGTGTTTAAAATTACAAAGCATATAACTTTCTTTTATGATTGTGATAGATTTCAATACATAAATAGAATCATACAAGAAGTCAATAAGTACAAACACAAAACAGACATATTCATACACACAAATAGAAGTTTCAACATTAATTTACTGAATAAGAATAACAATGGTTCGATAAACATAGTTAAACATAGTTTATTGAAAATTAATCCCTTTTACTTATCTTGGAAGTGTAGAGACTTGATGAAACAACAAAAAGATGAATATGATATATTCATTTACGTAGAGGACGATATACTAATTCTCAATGAAGCGCTTGAGTACTGGATAGAGCACAATTCTAAATTAATAGAAATGAACTATAACCTAGGATTTATAAGAATTGAAGTTAAGGATGGCGAAGAGTACATGACAGATATACTAAGAAAGATTGACAACACTTTAATAGACGTGGATGGTCACGCTTATGTTGTTAATAATGTGTGCTCCTATTATGCCATGTGGATTTATAATAAAGGTGAATTTAATAAATTTACCAGATCTAAATATTATAATGGTATTTTAAACAATGCAAATGAACTCATAGATGTGAAGAAATACCCGAAAAAAAAGGTTGTCGGACGAAGCATAAGAGAAAAGTCAGCCAGAGGATTTCAGTATTGCTACAAAAATACAATTATTCCAGTTAAAAATAATAAATTAGTTAAAGAATGTAGAATATACCACCTACCAAACAATTACGTGAATTGCAACCGCGGTCCCTTTGCTGTAATCAAATTTAATGACGCAATAAATACCCACCCGCAGTGACACAAAGCTAGAAAAAAGAGAAATAAGAATTGAACATTGACATATTAAAGGTTATCTTTAATATGTGCTTAGCACAAATTAAAATATTGCAAATTAAACATTAAGGAGTTAAAAATGGCAATTGATTTCGACGCGATTCGCAAGAAGCTTGATCGACTTAGCGGAAATAGTAAAAATAGATCTCTGACCTGGCGCCCCACTGAGGGAGAGGAACACACAGTTCGGCTTCTCTCGTTTCCAGATAATGACGGACAACCGTTTAGGGAGCTATGGTTCTATTATAACATTGGTAAGGAGAGGGGCCTTCTATCACCTCATCAGTTTGGAAACCCTGACCCAATTCAGGAGCTAATTAATAAGCTTCGTGAGGATGGATCAAAGGAATCTTATGAGCTTGCAAAGAAGCTCTACCCTAAGATGAGGACCTATGCCCCCGTAATCGTTCGAGGCGAGGAGGATAGGGGAGTTCAGATCTGGGGCTTTGGAAAGATGGTCTATCAGGGCCTTCTTGGATTAATGCTCGACGAGGATTACGGAGATATCACTGATCCCACAGAGGGCAGAGATATTAAGGTAGTTTGTTCAAAGCAGCCGGGAAAGAAGTGGGCAATGACTGAGGTTCGCCCCCGAGGAAAGCAGTCACCTCTGTCAGCAGATGCTACACAGGCAACGGAGTGGATTTCTTCGATTCCCAATCTCGATGACATTTATGATTGCAAGTCCTATGATGAACTTTCTAAAATTGTAAATGACTGGCTAAGTGAAGGTGATGAAGAAAGTGAAGATGAGGTGAGTAGCTCAAGCTCATCGAATACGACTTCGACAGCAGATTCTAAAAATTCATCTGGCTATAAGAACCTAGATGATGCGTTTGCTGATCTTATGGATGACGAATAGATAGTCTTCTATTTTAATTAAATCTTTGATGGGGGTGAATTTTCACCCCCATCTTTATTTGTATGAACAATCAGCCCACTGTAGTATAAAATGACATAGGATGAGGGTAAAAAATGACTAAAAAGGAACCGAAAGATTTTACATCTGAATTGATATCAGCATTAAACAAAGATTACGGATCTCGGGTGGCTTATAATTTAAGTCAAGATGAAGCTCCAACACATGTTAGAAGGTGGATATCTACTGGATCAAAATTACTTGACTACATTTGTTCCAATAGAAGGGACGGCGGTCTTCCTGAGGGCAGAATTGTGGAAATATTTGGCCCTCCATCCATCGGAAAGTCACACATAGCGACTCAAATAGCAAGATCTACCCAAAATATGGGAGGAGTTGTTGTTTATATTGATACAGAAAATGCCACATCTGTTGAGAATCTACAGATGCTAGGTGT
>Ga0209434_1000462_pt1 | contig 19681 bp, 19 predicted proteins | sample ETNvirnome_2_300_FD_184068 | JGI IMG/M metagenome (GOLD analysis project Ga0209434, IMG submission 184068) | Marine viral communities from the Pacific Ocean - ETNP_2_300 (SPAdes) (version 2) | ecosystem: Environmental > Aquatic > Marine > Oceanic | place: Pacific Ocean | collected 2013-06-22
ATGCCAAGCCCAATTGCTTCACCGTAGCTCCTCCTCCCGCTTGTATGTAGCTACAAAACGTGCTACATTCTAGCTGGAGGAGATGCCTATGGATCGACACCGCTAAATGCCAGCTGCGCTGCATCGGCGTCTAGAGCGCCAGGCGATCAAGGCCGGGCTAAAGCCCGGCACGGAGCGTTTCGACGCATACGTGTACGGGACCCTCAGCCTGATCGAAGCGCGCAGCCGCGCACGGAATTCGCCCCCACGGGTTCTTACTCGTGGGGGCCCGCGCGGGCAAAGGGGGCGACGGGCAAAGGCGTAGTTTCTAAGGCCCCGAAAAGGCCCGCTGTCTACGCCAACGTCAGTTCGACTCTGACCGCCTCCACCGGGCCGCCGGCCCCTCAGTCCGGCATGGTCCCCGCACTGGCCCTCCTTGCGGGGACCAAACTTTTGTGCTACTCTCTGGGTGTCGGGGCGACACAGGAGGGCAACGTGACCATATTCTGGTTCACTATCGGCGTCCGGCAAGCGCCCGGCTCATGGTTCTAGGCCGGCCGTGGCGCCTGCGGTACACGCGCGGCTCACACTTTGTTGATGTGGAAGTCGGCCCGGTCGCTTTCAACGCAGCGTGGTGACCTTTCACTTCGAGGTCCGTATTCTCAGGCGGACACTCTACCTTGACCTGGCGCCGCTGGACTTCAGGCGCCCGCGCGTCACGCGCTCATACCGATGCGTGGGCTGCCACGCATGGCCTTTTTGGTTTGGAGTAGTGTGGTGACGATTGATGGGTTCTCTCGAATGACGAGATCGACGTGGTCGTACGTCCACACGAGTGGACCCCACCCACAGCACTGAACGCACTGGAGGCTGCAAATGCCTGAAGGAACCATCGGACCGATCGGCACAGTGAGGAGCGAGATGCCTGTTGAGAATGAGGACAGCGTGACTGTGGAAGCCAACACTCCTGTCGCCAATCCGTACGATACTGGCGGGGGCGTTCCCTTTACGTTCGAGTCCGTGTGCCACCAGCTAGATGTTGTCGCTAACGCCGTTATGGTGGATCGCCAACGGAAGTACGGCCCCGAAAACATCCGTGTGAGCGGCGAGATAGGGCTCCTGGTTCGTATCCGCGATAAGTTGGCGCGTTTAGAGCACTCGGAAGAGGACTTCGATGATGAGTCTTTTGAGGACGCGTTGATTGACGTCCGGAATTATGCTACAATATGGGTATTGTTGCGTAGAGGACAGTGGGGACTGCCGCTTGAAGTGGACGCCGGAGAGTAAGGAGCTGCTCGCAAAGCTGTGGGCAGAAGAGCGCGATATGAGTGTGATTCGCCGCGCGTTCCCGGACCGAACTCGAATCAGCCTCGGCCTCATGGCGTCGGAGCTGAAAGTCCGTCGAATGTCTAGCCCTGTAGCGCTGCCGGACTTTGGGGTGCTTCAGCTTGACCCGAGCGACGCAGCGTGGCTCGCGGGGTTTGTGGATGGTGAGGGGTGTATTGCAGTCTATCCGACCAGTGGGCGGAACTATTTGCATCCGCGGATAAGCGTGGCAAACACTTTTCGGGGTGTGTTGGAGGAGATACAGGAGCTATTGGGGTTCGGGGGAATACGCACCAAACACCAAGTTGGAAACGACAAGGAGAGCTATGCATGGCAAGCTAACGCCCATGCAGACGTGTATAGGTGCCTCAAGGCTTTGATTCCGTACTTACGTCTCAAACGGGAGCAGGCTGAGCTGGTCTGCAAATTCGTGGAGGTTCACGCTATGGCGGGCTCTGGGGAGCAAGAAATCTACTGGAGGCTCAAGGCGCTTAACCGTAAGGGGGCGCCGCCGTTAGCGGAGGATGGGCCTGATGAAGATTGACGCAGTCATGTCGGTGGCGAACGTATCCTACATCGACCACGAGTTGGAGGTTGTCAAAACCACGCACGACGACGTAATGTTTGTTTTTCCCAAAGGGTTCAAACCCGATGAGGGGGTGCGGTTGGCTTACGACGACGCCCGCGTCCTGGGCGCTGCGCTCATAGAGATGGGGAAGGAATGAAACTCCGCATAGGTGGCCAGGACTACACGGTCGACACTCACGCCGACAGCGACCCCGAAGCTCACTGGGGACTGTGCCAGCGCTTCACGAGCACCCTCTGGATCAATGGCACCGTCGGCGCCGAGTTGCGGCGGGCTGTGCTCATGCACGAGATGACACACGCTGCGTGCCCGTGGCTGAATGAGGAACAAGTCGACCGCATTGCCGATGAGATATACGCGGCGCTGCGCGACAATGGTATGCTGAACGAGAGACGATGGCGAGAACTGGTCCGATAGTCCACATCTCGCGCACGCCAGGGCACGTACAGAGCTACGCGCACGATCGGGAGTACTTCCCGACCGTGCAGACGGAGCAGGCACCCCTCGCGCCTCCGGTTATGTGCGTGTGGGCCGGCACGCCCCCGGAGCACGTGCGCTTGCTCACACACTGGAGCCAGCTCAAGTACGGTGGCGACTGCGCGGCCGCCCGCGACGACTTGGTCACCGCGGCCAGGTCGCTTGGATGGGAGATTAAGTATGTACATTGATCGTTGGTTTGGGCCTGTGAGCGTCTTCGTCGATAACAAGAACCCGCTCTACTCAGTATACCTCCGTGCGCGTGGCCGGGCTGTTGGCGTGTTTGTGACCCCGTGGGAGTGGGGCTTCGGCGTGCGCCGGCTGCTGTTTGGGGGGTTGGAGCTGCATGTCGGGCCGTTCGGTCTGACGTTGCTCTCTGCGGCGTACGTGCGTGAGGTGGGCGTCTGATGTACCGCGTACGAATTGAAGTCCAACGACCCGACGACGAGGAGCCGTTCGTCTACGAGGCCCTCTACACCGCGCAGTTCATGGAGAAGCTCGGGGACGTCCCTGAGGCGCTGATGGAAGCGCTCGCGTATGGGAACATCGCGATCGAGGAGGAGTTGAAGTTGGTTGTGGAATTAGCCGACGCGTTAGAGGCGGAATTAGATCGAGCCTAAACAGATATGGGCAAAGGTCGTCCAGTCCTGCGCATACTTCGTAGCTGAGCTTGGCTACTATGTAGAGACGCGGGGCAAGAACAAAGGGACCCACAAGTTCACTCCGTGGGACTGGCAGCTGGGTCTGCTCAACTCGTGGCAGTTTGGGCGTGAGGGCCAGGACTGGCACATTATCCTCAAAGCCCGCCAGCTAGGTGTGACCTGGCTGGCGGTTTTCTATGTCCTCTGGATGTGCGTTACGCAGGAGGGCACAAACGCGCTCATTTTATCTTACAGAGAAGACGCTGCCCAGATGTTCATTCGCCGGCTCAAGCAGGCGTTCCGCCGCTTGCCTGAGTGGATCAAAGCCGACATCAAGATCAACAACAACACGGGCTTCGTTGAGTTCACGCGCACGGGCGAGGATGAGCCGTTCAGCCGGGTTGAGGCCCTGCCGTCTACCGAGGACATTGGCCGTGGTGAGGCCGCCACTCTCGTCATCCTCGACGAGTGGGCGATGCACCCCTACGGCGCTGAGAACTTTTCTGCCATCACCGACTCGCTGGGCACTGAAGGACAGGTCGTGGGTATCAGCACGGCCAAGGGCGCGGCCGGCGCTTTCTACAACAACTGGCAGGGCGCTATCAAGCGCGAGACTACGCTGGTGCCTGTGTTCATTTCGTGGGACATGCACCCCGATCGGGACGCGGGGTGGTACAACCGCACTCTAGCGCTGAAAATTTCAGCGCTGGGGCCCGACCTTGGCAAGCGCAACATGTACCAGGAGTACCCGCGCACACCCGATGAAGCTTTCGTCACGAGCGGGTCTACTGTGTTCGACGGAATCGTTCTCGCGCAGATGCGTGAGGAGGCGCGCAGCCACACCCCCAAGCGCGAGCTGCCAACGGAGGGCCTCAAAGAGTGGTACGAGCCCATGATCGGTAAGCACTACATCATGGGCGTCGACTGCTCTGAGGGCCTGACCGACGGGGACTTCATGGCTGCGACCGTGCGCGACTGGCGCACGGGTATGCATGTAGCTACATTGCATGGGCGATGGGAGACGCGGGACTTTGGCCGCCGGCTCTACGCGCTGGGTGAGCGGTGGAACTGGGCGTTCATGGGCGTCGAGAAGAACGGCCCCGGCGTGGCAGTCCTCGACGCGCTGGAGGACCTCGCCTACCCTAACCTCTACTACGAGGTGCGTCAGACGGGCACGTCGGGGCAGAACGTCCACGTGCAATTGGGTTGGGTGACGTCCAAGGCGACCAAGCCAATCATGATTGCTGAGATGGTTGAGGCGATGGCAGCGGGCGACATGAACACCTACGACGACGAGTTGATAGGCGAGTACCTCACTTACGTGCGCGCTGACCCCAGAGACCAGGACGTGAAGGTGTCCAACAAAGCGGGCAGAACTGGCGCTTTGCGGGGCTCTTTTGATGACATGGTCATGGCCGATCTGATATGCTGGCAGATGAGGAAGTACTTTGAGAAATCAGACGCGGTCGCTGCGCCCTATTACAGCAAGACGACAGCAACCGAGGAAGAGCTGGAGTACATGTCGACTGTGCGCTCTGGCACACGGCTTGGGGAGTTAAAGAAGAGATACGGGCGCATCCTGCCCCCAGCGAGGTATGTGTAGTGCGAGAGAGAATGCGCCAGGCTGCCCGCCAGGCTGGCGGGCAAGAATTGACGTGGTACCCCATAGATGGGGGCTATTTGCTTCGCACTCCCGACGGAGAAGTACTACAATTGGATTACGTGAAACCTAGTAAGTTGGGGTTCCTCGTGTGGTTCCCTGTGCCGCTCGACGAGCCGGTAGCCGACGTGACAGACGAGGACCGCGAGACCGTTGGGGCTTAGCACAGAAGAAGTTCTTGACGCCGTCAATGACGGTGTTACGTACTGGAAAAAGCGCACTGACCAGTTCGAGCAGAACCTCGACATGTTCGAGGTCAAAGAGCGCACGATTGACCCTGGCGCTGTCGCGGTCACTGACACCATGCCGCACGCGGCGGTCACGCTCGCGTCGGCGATCGTCGGGCGCAAGCAGCCCCAGTGGACGGTGACCCCGCGCGACGACACGCCCGAGGAACAGACACGCGCTGCTCGGCTGGAGCAGGTCGTTAACGGAGTCAACCACGACTGGGCTATGCGCTCTTTCCGCCGGGGCGACATGCCGCCCAACCAAGAGAACATCTTCAACATGCTGGGGATGGGCTGGTACGCCACGCGCGTGATCGTGGGCACTGACAAGGAGGGCATGAGCCCCTTCCGCGCGCTGCGCCACTACAACCCCTGGAACGTGATCCAGGGCCCCCAGACTGCGGACGGGTACTCGTGGGTGGCGACTCGCCGCGAGGTACCGTCCGGGACTATCAAGAACACACCAGACTACAAGAAGTTTCACTCGGAGGCTGCTGACAACGACTTCGAGACCCACACGCTGATTGACTTCTACTCGGGTCCCGAGCTGGACAGCGAGAACGTTGTAATCATTGACGAGGAGGAGGTGGTCCGCCAGCCCCACGGACAGCCCCAGTGCCCGTGGGTAACTGGCCCGGTGGGAGGCCACAACTTCCGCGGCGCGGTGGGAGATACGCGCCCCTACGTGGACAAGATGGGCATGGCGTTCACGTACGGTATGCGCAACATGCACACCTACTACAACGAGCTGATGGAGACGCTTGGGCTGATTGTCAAGAAGTACGCAAAGCCCACGGTGGTTGTGAAGACGCGCGACGGTAGCCTGCGGAACATCGAGCTGGGCTCGGGCGCCATCAACACGGCGCTGCTGACTGACCTCATTGAGGTGGTGGACGTTCCAGGTGCGCCGGCGGACATGCAGGTGCTATTGCAGACTGTCTTGCAGTCAATGTACCGGACGACATTCCAAGAGACTATCTACGGCGGGATGCCCGAGGGCGGGCTCTCTGGGCTGGCCCTGACAATCACCGGCCACCACGCTGGATTGACGCTCGAACCATACATGGAGCTGCTCCAGCTCTACGACGAGGAAGTGGGTAGCCGGCTCCTCCGTGGTATCTTCGACGCCCAGCTGTCGTCTGACTTCGCGGGGCGCAAGGGCGACGGGACACCCTTTGAGCTGCGCGACTTCAGTTACTTGGAGATCGACGGGAGCTTCAAGATTTCCTCGACGCGCAAGCTCTCGCTGCCCGAGGACGACCTAATTCGGTCCCAGGTTGCTGCCTCAGTGACAAACCCGCAGAACCCAATCGTCTCCATGCAGTACGCGCGCGAGAAGATCATGCTGGTGGAGAACCCGCTGGAAGAGCGCCAGCGCATCATCGCCGAGCTGCCTATGCGCATGCCTAACATCGCGCTTGCGATGGCGTATGCTGAGCTAGTAAATCGCAACGAGATGGTTGCGGCCGAGCTGCTCGCGCAGACGCTGGGGATTGGACAGGTGGGGCAACAGGGACCAGTTGGAGTCTCTGGTGGAGCTGGCAACATTGTGCCGGCTGGGTTACAATCAGGACAGCAGGTAAGCGCCACGCAGGCATCTATGCAGAACGGGCAACAAGGACAGGGACAGTTTGGCTGAGTACGGGTTCGGGGAGCCAACGGGCGGGACGTTTGATCCGGCTAGTTTTGTGGAAGAGCTGATGCATATGAAGTGGCTCTTGCCAGCTATAGGTCCGCTGGGACCGGCGGATGAGTTCCCGGACTTTAGGGGCTCTTCGGGAGAAGAGGGTGGGTTTATTGGCAAGATTATTAGTGGAGCTCTATCCCCGAGCGGGCAGACAACGGGATCCGAGGATCGTTTCGTGTTTCCACCCGTCGCTCAGGAGCGCGCTAGTTCGGCGCCAGGCGTCGATCCCTCTGCGGCGAGCATTCAACCGCGCGACCGGCCGCAGACGACCCAGCCGCGCCAAGAGCGGCCGGCGGCTAAGGGCGGGGCGCCGGTAACACTAAAGATTCACGCCAACACCGAGGTCCGCGGGGCGCCGATGCAGGCGGGGGCTCAGACGGTTCGCTTCTACCCCGAAAAAACTGAAGACGGGCGTACGGTCGAGGTAATCCAGTACGAGAACAAAGACGGGTCCGTTGGCTGGCTACGACTGCCGCCCACAGCTGCGGGCGAGCACTTGAGAATTGGGCCGGCGAGAGGATAGCAATGTCAGTAGCCAGTGACGGACAGTCTCTAGCGACGCAGGATCAGGCGACACAGGCCTTGTTCTATCGAGTCCACGGGGATAGCGCGCCGGCGGTCTGGGTACAGGAGCACGAGGCGGCTATAGCGTCCGAGGCGTCTACTGAACCGACCATCACTAAAGAGGGTTTTGTCACTGATGACCAGGGCCGAGTTATGGGACAGGTGGACTCACCAGCATCGGCAGCAGCTAACCGCACAGTTGTTCGCGACGTATCAGGGGACCTCACAGCGGGCGGCGCTAATCGCGCGTGGGTCGAGGCGCGCAAGCGCGAGGCCGATGCGCTTGGTCTAGACACGAGCGACTTTGAGACGGCCGGGGCGGTCGCGATCCAGAGCCGCATCAACAACTTCAAGAACCAGCAGCTTCGACGGCAGCAGGAGGCAGCGCGAGCTGCCGAGGCTGGTCCCACAGTCACGCCGTCACCTACAACAGCGCCGTCACCTACAACCGCGCCGTCACCTACAACAGCGCCGTCACCTACAACCGCGCCGTCACCTACAACAGCGCCGTCACCCGTAGTAGACGGGGGAGGCATAGAGGGCAACCCGTTTGAGGCCGAGTTGCGGAAGGGCGAAAAGCCCGGCGCGATTATCGGTCGTGTTATGGACGCGGCCGGGATACCGATAGGCAACCCCTTTGCGGAATCTATCCGAAATCGCTTGTTCGACATGGTGGCGCCCTTCTTTGCGCAGACCGGACTGGCGGCGACACGGGGGGGCGAGCAGCCTGATTTTGTTGAGTTCATGCAAAGCGTCCTCGGAGGAGGTGGCCCCGGAGTGACTTCTGGGGGTCTTGGGGGGGTTTTAGCTCCCACAACGGGCGTTGAGGAGGAGGTAGCGGGAATATTTGAAGAGAACCCCGACGTCGCTTTCACCTTGGCATTTATGCTTAGTCCTTTTGGGCAGATGGCTTCGCGCAACCCCTTCTCACAGGGTATACGTAGGCGAGGCGGGCGATTACACGAAGGCTTTCTGAGCCGTCTTGGGACGGGTGAGACAGTTGACACATCGGGCGCTGACTTCTTGCGTGAGGTACTAGAGCGCTTGAACGTGGGCGTCTAAGTGCCGGCGTTCTCGGAGGCTCTTACTGGCCCGCTCTTCCAAAGCCTGTTTGAAGAGGGCGGGTTTGCGTCGAAGGCGCTATTCAACGCTCTCCTGGGGCAGCAGTTCCAGGGCGCGGGCGGGCTCGCTAGCTCGCAAGCGCGCTCGCTGCGCCCATATTTCCCACAGGTGTTCTCTGACTACCTGTCGAGCCTTGTGGCAGCGAGCCCCGACTTTGCGCTGGGCAACATAGGGTCGCCCGGCGCTACGGCTGCGCCTACGTCGTTTGCTGACTTCATTCAGGGGCTTGACTTCGGTGCGCTGCGGCAGAGCCTTACGCCGTTCCAGCGGGGGCAACGTACAACGACGTTTCAGCCAACAGTACGAAGGGTTCGGTAAGTGGGTGACTTTGCAGACTTTCTCCGAGCGCGGCTCCCGACGACTACGACTCAAAAAGAGCAAGGCCCCTCGGAGCTAATTTCGGGCGCGCTGGACGAGGCTCGTGAGATCGGCAAGAGCATTGCCGACACGATGGTGCCGGACCACGGCTTGAAAGAGCGCTTGAAGAAGGGGCGGCTTCAGTTCGTTGACTAGCTTTGCCGAGCTGATTCGCCTCGACGACGAGTCCCGCCGGGCCGTGATCGACTCCATGTCGGCGCAGGCGGTTCGCAATATGATCCGCCCCGAGTCGCCCTTTGGGCTCGTGCCCGAGGACGTGGCGGCATTCTTGGTGCAAGTGGGCGCCGGGCGCGTGGCGTTTGAGAAGCAGTTTGGCGCTAAGGGCCTAGCGTTCATGGAGCAAGAAGGGTTCCTGGAGCCCGAGTTTCTTGCTCCGACCGCACAAGCTTTGCCCGAGGCGACGCCTGTGCTCACCGGGCTGGGGGAGGGGCTCCAAAACATTGCGCAGAGCGGCGCTCCTATTGTGGGCGGGTTTGCGGACTCTCTGACCAAGATCACCACTTCCCCCGACACCGCGCCGGCTATGTTTTCGGAGCCCGACCCCTCGTATGTCGACGATTTTGTGAAAGAGGAGTTTGAGAAATCGGCTGATGCGCTTGGGCGCGGGGATGCGGGTGGGTTCTTCCAGCACACGTTTGGTGCCCTTGCGGGCGGCACTGGGCGCATTTGGGAGAAACTGGTCGCTGAGGGCCAGGTGTGGATGGGCAAGGGCATTGCAGCGTGGACGCTCCACGAGATGGCGGGCCACGAGAACCTCATTAGCGACCTCTCTAGGAAGAACATGGAGGCTGTTGTGGGGCTGTCTAAGGATGGCCTGGAACGGCTGACTGTGGGCGACACTAAACTGGCGCGTGAACTGTTCAAAGATGCGAGTGCGGGTTGGCCCGTGGCGACTGCGGGTCTAGCGGAAGGCATGTTTGCATTGCCTCTGGACCTGATGATCCCGGCGCCCAAGATTCCGTTCGGCGCAACTTTCCGCGCGCTTGAGCGTGTGCCCATTGCCGGCGCAGCTGCGCGCGCCGCGCGCAGAAGGGTTGACTGGATCAAAGACTTGCCCACAGACCAAAAAGTTACACGGTTTGGGCAGAACGCCGAGCGCGTGCTGGGGCACTACTACAACACAGCAGCTAGCACTGTCGGCGAGGATGAGGTGGCTCGCGCAATCCGGGTTGTGGAGGACTTAGCGAACGACAAGGTTCCGCTTAAAGAGGCTCTCCCGGAGTACTTGAAGCGCAACCCCGAGCTGGGGACCAAGCAGATGCTTCAGATGACTCGGGAGACGCGCGATCATATGGGCCGTATCAGCATGGCTCCCTATCGGGAGGTTCCTATCGATGGCTCACAGTGGTCGCGCACCCACGTGTTGCAGGACGCGGCGGACCACATTACGACAGACTACGCGAAGTCCGTTGGATTCCGGGGCGCCACACCGGGCGAGCTGGGCATCGCGCGTTGGGCCTCAGCACAAGTGAAGAATCAGCTGGGATATGCGTGGCTCGTGATGCGCATGCCCGGCTTCGCAATCATGAACCTTCTGGGCGGGCACATGACAATTGGGATGCGCATGGGCGCGCGCAAGGTCGCAGGCGTGTTTGGCTCTATGAAATGGGCCGATCGGGCTGCTGAGGGTTTGGGCGACAGCGCAATCCTGTATGGCACCCGCGCGCGAGAGAGCGGCGGGATGGTCGCACGCCACATTATCGGCCAGGACATTCGCGGGCTCCCCAAGCCGCTGCTGTCCTATTTGCCGGTTGTAGGCGACAGTCTCTTGCCGTTGAATCTCATGTCAAAGGGGTTGCGCGACCAGCTTCCCAAGTGGATCAAGGACGTGCCGGGGCTCGGCGGGATTGGCCGCAAGCTCATTACGGGCGTTGAGAGCCGCCAGCACAAGCTGGTTCAGCAAATGGAGCTGCGCGAGGCGTCCAGCCACGCTTTTGAGACTTTGGTAAGAAAGTCTACACTTCCCAAGAATCTTCAGGATCGCCTCATCAACAAGTGGTGGCGCGGGGAAGACCTATTTGACGACAACCGCACGCGCGAGCTGTTCAGCGAGATGGTGATTGACTTCGGCGACTTCCGCCCAGCGCTGGACAATCCTCTGGATGCGCTGCCGCGCATGCACAACTCAATCTCGCGCGAGATGGTAGAGGGCGAGGTGGGAGCCCTCGCGGGCTTGGGCCGGCGCGCTACCGACGACGAGCTGCGCGAGGCGTTTGAGCGTGCGGCCGTGCGGGCTGAGCAGGACGGGATCGACGCTGCCCGCAACTACTACAAGGAGTTCCCCGGCGAGGTTGGGCACCAGGCGAACGAGATGCTGCGCGCCTTCCGTGACGAAGGCGTCACGCCCGACAAGCGTACGTACGAGATTCTTGGGCGCGCGCTCCAGCACGATCTGGAAGTAACAGTGGCGGAGCGGCGCGTGCTGGACGCTATCGGGGTCAGCATGAAGTCGCTAGACATTCCCGAGGGCCAGAAGCGTCTCCTCCAAGAGGCTATGGACCAAGTGGAGTTTCGCTTTGACACAATCCGCAAAGGCCGGGGGCAGGACATTGCCAAGCTGTCGGCGCGCTACGTCAAGGACCGTGAGGTGGATGCGCTCGAAGCGGGCCGAGTGTGGATGGAAGGTCACAACGACCTCATCCAGACTTATGCCGAGCGCTTTGGGTCCGTTGCTGACGAGCTGTATGTGAACACCCTCCAGAAGCGCTGGCGCGCTGAGTTGAAAGCCTTGCCGGCTAACATCCGTAAGACGTTACCGGGGAGGCTAGACGAGAGCGCGCGGGCGCGCGTCATAGCTGCCCGCGCGGCGCTTAAACGAGTGGACAACAACTTGCGCCGGGTGAACGCGGACTTCGCCAAGGCAGCCAAGGCGGCACGTCGCAAGACGGTGGCTGCGCGCGACCGCGATCTAGCAGCGTTGAACCGCAAGCGTGTGGAAGACACTGTGGCGGCATACAACGATGCGGCGAGCACGGCTGGCGTGGAGCTATCCGAGGCCACGCTACGGTTCCCGATCGACGAGGACGAGTATGTGCGCATTCTGCGGCAGGTGTCGGCCGAGCGCGGGGATGACGCGCTGGCGCCCTTGCTGGAGCAGTCGTTCGGCGAGAGCTTACGCAACTCGGGTAAGCGCCAGGCTGAGAGTATCCGCCGTGCCACAGACGCCGCTTCGGCGAACTGGAACGAGCGCGTCTCTGTGATCGAGGGGCTCACAGACACGGCCGACGACGTGATGAAGTGGCGCCGGCAGGCGCTCACGATCGGCAAGGACCAAGCCGAGAAGGTGTCTAACGAGGCGCTGTTCAGCTACCTCTACAACCGCGGCGAGACTTTCTTGCAGACGCTCTTTCCCTACCCCTACTGGGGCATGAAGTTTGCAACCATGACTGCCCGCCACATTATGAAGAAGCCCGGCCAGTTCCATGCCTTCGTATGGATGATGGCTGAGTGGCTCAAGCAGACTGAGGACCTCCCGTGGTACCTGACGTGGACGGTGCGTGTGCTGAAGATGCCGGACGGGAGCGAGGTGCGCTTTGACCCCAAGACGATGGTGCTGCCGTTCGGCGGTAACATCGCCGAGATTATCAACGCGGGCGAAGAGGGCGAGTTTGGCTCTAATCTTCGGTCCATGCTCTTCGCGCTCAATCTGTGGGGAATCAGCTCGGTGTACCCGCACTACTCGTTGCTTATGGAGGGCGCCCGCAAAGCAATGGGCGACGAGAAGTTTGAGGCGCTGCCGCCCGAAGTCAAGGAAGAATTGCTGGGGCCCTTTGGTATGATCCCGCCAATGGAGGACGCTATGGCGAGCTTGGGCGGCGCTCACCAGCGGCTTCTAAAGCAAGCAGCGGGGGCCGGCAACATACCGTTCGTGGACCCGACGATCATTTACAACAATGGCCTGACGTCGCGCGAGCGCTCGGTGGTTGGCTACGTGCTGGCGGAGATGGCTGAGGCCGGCGAGATCACCCCCGAGGTTGCGATGCAGGCGTCTGTAGACATCAGGACGGTCACATTCAACCCCGCGGCGTTTGAGGCCATGCAGCGCTATCTGGAGCGCAAGGCGCGCTTCACGGGTATCAATATTCTTCTGGGCGGGTTCAGGGACTACCCGGCCGCGCGCCGGCAAGCCGACGCTGTGCGCGAGCAGTACCGGAAGCTGCTGGACGCGGGCGACCGCGAGGGCGCCAACGCGCTCATCGAGGCACACCCCGGCTTACCCGTGCGCTGGATCGTGTGGGACGACATCGAGGAAGCTCAGAAGCAGGTGGACGAAGCAAAGTTCTGGGCCGAGTACGACCGAGTCTACGGTGAGTTGAACTCGGAGCTGGGGCAGCTAGACGTGACCGACATGGCAGCGCGCGAGGCGATGCAGGCCGAGGCCCGCGAGCGTATAGACGCTGCTAGCGAGAAGTTTGGTGTGGACTTTGAAACTGATCCGGGGCGCGAGCTGAAGTTCGCCGATCGCGCGCGCGTGGTGAAGGACCTCGTGCGCTCATTCCGCGAGACGATACGCGCCGAGGACTTCCTGGACAAGGATGGCGTGCTGCTTGGCGAGGCGTACGGCGACGCGCGCGAGCAGTGGCGGGCTCACAACATCCCGGCCACCATGCAAGAAGAGTTCCAGGCCGAGCTGACGAAGAATGTATCACTGTCGGAAGCGATTCTCGATACCTACCAGGACGTGTACTTGAGCGGGTACTTTGAGAATACGGATGGAATGGAGCGCGAGGAGAGGGAAGAATGGATTGCCTTGAACCCGCCCCCGAGCGCGTTGGTGCTCGCGCGGGCGGTGCAGGAGGCGTTCCCGCGTTTCGAGCTGGCTGACATCCACGCCAAGATCGAGGCCGACAACCTCTCGATCGAGGGGTACTTTGACGCCAGCACACAGGCCAAGATCGAGCGTGTGCGGCGCTCGACGTCGGATGCCCCGTACGCATTCCGGTCTTCGGGGGGGCGTGTGGTCAACCGCGACAATCTTCCTGAATACATCGAGGCGTATCAGCAATTCTCCCGGTGGGTAGACGACTCGCCGCGGCGTGAGCACTTTTCCGAGCAGATCGAGCGTTTAAACGCGGAATTTAGCCGCTCAATGGCTGCGCTCAGCGTGCGCGAGCACCTTGCGGGCCAGGGCAAGCCAATCGTCGCTCGCTATCACGGGGACCAAGCGGCGGGCACGATGGGGCTGGTAGACCTCGCGCACATGCAGCGAGAGCAGGCCGATCTAGCGCCGTGGACTGAAACAGTCGTCAAGTACTACACGTCTCCGCAGGACTCTGACGAGCTGCGCGAGGATGCTCTACGTGAAATACGAAGAGCCTACTACGCTGTGAACCCAACCGGGTTTGTGACTGATGACGGCAGCATCGCGTGGCGCGAGTTCTTTGCCGCGCGCGAGACGCAACTGGACAACGTGATGGCGCTGCCCGAAGCGCAGAAAATGGGTATCAACCGGCGCATGTTCATGCAGTGGCTCCACAAGGACTCTCCGCCTACAGAGGCGGTGTCGCAGTACTGGTACGAGGCGTCTATTCGGCCGGCGCTGGACGAGCGCGCGCAGATCAAAGAAGCGAGCGGCGGGCGCATCTCTCGGCGTCAGCACGACTCGCTGGCGTATCGCTACCGTGCGCGCCCGACTGTGCGCGAGAAGGTTGACGAGATTCTGGGCGCGATGCCACACCTTACGAGGGCCCAGCTTGAGCCGCTGTTGGACGAGGTGCTCCCCAGCTTTGCAGAGTACTGGGAGCTGCGTGGCTGGAGCGCGCCCGCTGTCCAACGCGAGCGATCGGCGCTTGCGGCTGTGGGCGGTGGTGGACGGAGAAATCCCTTCGCGCCCTAGTTTTGTCGCTACACCCTTGCATTATGTAGCAACATCCTGTAACATTCTAGTGAGTACAACTACGATCATTCGGTATCCCCCGCAGGGGCCGAGCGTAACAAGGAAGTACGATGGCAGAGAACTCTGGTGGTAACGAGGACGTCGTAGAGGACGAAACCCCGAAACCCGCCGAGACCGCTGAGGAGTCCCCTCAACCCGCCGCGACGGTCTCACTCGAGGACGTCAGACGGTTGCAAAGCTCGCTTCAAGGCCAAATCAATGAGGCCAAAGAAGCAGCGAACGCAGCCGACAAGCGCGCGGATGCAGCGACGCGCAGAGCAGAGTCAGCGGAACTAGCGGGTATCGACGATCCCGAGGAACGGGACACGAAGGCTCGCGAGTACTCAGAAGGTCGGCACGAGGCCGAAGTTGATCGGCTCAAGCGCGAAGCAGAGGAAGCCAAGGGGCTGGCTGAGGATGTCAGTCGTGTGGCGGTAGCTGAGCGATTGGCTGCCAAATACGACCTAGACGCCGGGCTGCTCATGGATTCGAGGACTGTTCAGGGGATGGAAGGGGTTGCGAAAGCAATCCGAACGGCAAAAAATACAGCCAAGCCTGAACCGAAAGCTGAAGAGGAAGCGAAAGAGCCGGAATTCGACTCTGGTGTCGGCGGCGGGGGTTCTACCCCTTACGACGGCAAGAAGTACGAAGGTACTGGCGATGTGTTCGAGTCCTTGAAGGCCAAGCGGGCGGCTGGCTCATAACAAGGAGTTAACACAACACAATGGCCGGAGTTCGAGGGAATAGGGATACCCTCAGCGACACAACTATCCAGCCGCGACAAGTGGCGGATCAGTTGGTCAACATCTCCCCAAAATCCGTTCCGTTCCTGAAGCATATCGGGATCGACGGTGAGGCCGGCACGAACCCCAAGCGCGAGTGGCAAGAGGACGTTCTACACGCCCTCACGGCAACCATGTCGGCCACTGTGACTATGAACGACACGACCAGTGGAACGGTCACGCTGTCGGCGAGCGACGCTTGGAACTTTGGTGTCGGCGACATCATTCTGATTGAGTCTGAGCAGCTGCGTGTTACCGCTTTGGCATCTGACACCACGCTTACGGTCACCCGTGGGTGGGGTTCAACTACGGCGGCGACGCACGATGCTTCAGAGACAATCACGCGAGTTGGGCACAACCAGTTGGAGAACGTGGATTCGGTGACGGGCGGAACGTCCATTCACGACTTCCCGTTCAACTACTACCAGATTTTCGACCGCGCTGTGCAGGTTTCGCACAGGGCGCAGCAAACTGGTGAGTACAACGTCGACGATCGTATGGACCTTGAGGTCTCGAAGGTTCTCAAGGACTACTTCCACATGCTGGAGCGTACGGCCTTCTACGGCAAGCGCGTAGCGCAGACCGCGACGGTTCCGTCCAGCGCTGGTGGGTTGGATACCTTCATCACGGACAACACCGACACTACGGCGGAAGCGTTGTCCGAGAAGAAGATTAACGATCTGTTGGCTCTGATCTACGACGACGTTGGGCACGACGAGCAGGCTGACCTGATCGTTGTGAACCAGTGGCAGAAGCGGAAGATTTCGGACATGTGGTCCTCAATGGCCCGCATGGAGCGTGGCGAGCGCACCGGTGGTGTGGTCGTGGACGTGATCGACACCGTCTTCGGCAAGGTCGACGTGATGATGGTCCACAATATGCCGGCGGGCGTGTTGTACTTGCTTAACACCAAGCACATCAAGTACGCGCCGTACAAAAACTCCGCGTTCTTCGTTGAGGATTTACCGGAGTCTGGACCATACTTCAAGCAGCACGTCTACGGAGACTACACGCTTGAAGTTCGGGGTGATAAGTCGCATGGCCGTATGTCCGGTTTGACTACGAGTTAAGGGGGATATAGCTAATGCCAACTACACACCCTGATCCCGTAGCACTTGGGTTGGACTTGAACCTAAACTTCAAGGACAGCGCTTCGCTGCAATTCGGGAACGCAAATGATGCGGTGTTTTCTTGGGACGGCACTCAGCTTGAGTTGCTGCCGACGGCAGATGACACCGGAGCTTTCAACATTGGTGACGGCACGACCGACTTTGATTTCAAGGTCTTTTTGGGAGCTACGACTGCCTACCTTGAGATGAACGTAGGAACAGGCCAAATCAACATTGAAGGCGCAGAGTTGCATCTGGGCGACTCCGACAAGATTGAGTTCGGCGACGCCACTGCCGGTGACGTAACTGTGCAGTGGAATGCGACGGACCTCCTGTGGACAGGTGCGGCAGCCGGCGCAAAGATGCGGCTGAACACGCTGTCCATCATCCCACACGAGATCGCGGACCCCGGCAACGCTGGGGCCATCGTGGTCACGGACTCGGGATTCTGCAACTTGGTGACCACGGGCGCGCAGACGCGCACGATGGCTATCCCGCCCGCAGAGGGTCTTGAGGTCACGCTAAACATGCTCACGGACGGTGGGGATGCGGTCGTGACGGTAGCGTCGGCAATGAACGCAGCGGGTAATAACACGCTGACGTTTGGAGCCACGTCGGACGTGATTCGGCTGGTAGCCATTGACAACAGTGGCACGCTGGCTTGGCGTACGGCCTTCAACGACGGAGTCGCGCTGAGCACAGTCTAAGCGCGCTAGCACAGGGGGCGACACCGTCCCCTGTGCTACACTCGACACATAAGGAGGGCTCCATGGCTGAACCCGCGGAGCAGGCGGAATTGAACCGTTTGCGAGCCGACCGCGAAAACGTGTTGGAGCAACTGAGCGATTTGCGGAGTAAGGTAGCTACCTACACTGCGACGTTGCGGCGAGCTGAGGGGATATTTGCGTACCTCTCGGGCCGGATCAACGAGCTGGAGGCGTTAGAGGGCGGCGCAGACACCGAGTGACCCGCCGTTCTACATCTGGCGGAGGATAAGCGAGGGCGGACAGGGCTCCCGTGACACTCACCGTATGCGCGTTCCGGGGGCTGGATTTACTGTATCCACGACCCGCGGCCACAGGAAGAAACCCGGCGCTATTTGGTGTTCGTCCCCCTAGAAGCCGTGTACAGCGATGCGCCGGGGTGCGCGCAGGCGGCGTCGGAGGAGGGCTTTGACCCACAAGACTATGTCCCGCCGCGGCGGCTAGAGGAGAAACGTCATGGGCGTTCCGATTCTGAAGACTGAGACGCACGAACTCATAGGCACACAACACGTCCCGCGCGAGGCGCTCAAGAAGTGGATCGGGGAGAACGCGCTTAGGATAGGCTTCCGCCCGCAGTGGCGCGGCAATGTCTTCTACGCCATCCCAGTCATGGAGATGGTGTACTCGCGCTGGGCGATCCACACGCTAACGTTCCTGACGCACGCCTGGCGCGACGGCGACGTGATCGCCAGCCGAGCGCCCACGATTGTTCACTTGGCGCGTCAGGAGCTGCTAGAGCGGTTCCTGGAGAGCCACTGTGAGTGGCTTCTGTGGATCGACTCAGACACGGTCCCGCCCCCCGACGCGCTGGAGCAGCTGTTGGGCACCGGGGAAAAAGCGGTCTCGGGGCTCTATCATGCGCGCGAGGAACCATACTACCCGCAGTGGTACAGCAAGGTGAAGTGGTCGGAGGAAGACGGGAAGTGGTTGTATGAAAACTTCCACAACCCGCCCTCTGATCGCGTCTCCGAGATCGCCGGCTGTGGACTCGGCTGCTTCCTCGTTCACCGGGAGGTGTGCGAGAAGCTCGACATGCCGGCGTTCCCGCTTGCTGAGGACGCTGAGGACCACGCTTTCACGCAGCGCATCCGCCAGGCGGGCTACAAGATTTACGGGCACCCTGGAGTGCAGTGCGGGCATGTGGGCTCTACGGCCATCACGACAGACCACTGGCTCGCGATGAATGAATGGATGAACTCAATCCCCTTCTTCACCGACCGGCCGGCGCTCGTAGACGAGTACAGCGAGTACACGGGCGAGGACCAGCGTGAGGCTATGTGGAAGTACAAGGACGACGGAGACTTCGACAACCCGCTGTTCTTCATCCTGCGCGACAGCTCGATTGAGTTTGCGCAGATGTGTGAGCCGCTGTCGCAGCTGGTTGGTGCGCGGGTGCTCGTTTATGGGGACCGTATTGGGAGCATTCAGCGAAAGCTGGGCGAAACTGACCGGGAGTCCAACGATATGTTGCCATGGGGAGAATCGCGTGCTCCATCTGACGTAATTCCACATGCCGACGCGGTTGTGGTGGTAGATGTTTTCTCAACGACAGACGATCTGGATAAGTTGCTGGACGAGATTTCAGGGGAGCTGAGGAAGAAAGGCCAGCTGTGGTTCAATCTCCCCCTGCCAAACCCCAAGCGCCCACACTGGCACGTGTATAGTGATATACTTGACCGGATGCAAGTGCGCGGTTTAACCGTTCAGACCCCGCCTGTGCCGGGAAGCTTGGGCGTGGCGATAAGAGAGTAGCCAGTGGGTGTTTCAAGTTTTGGGCCGTATTTCCATCGCAACAAGGCGACTGGTAAAACGGCAGACGATCTTCAGATCGTCGTTGACGTAAGCAACACGACCAACTACCCGCACCAGTCGGCGTCGGGCGTCCAGCTGTTGCGTATCAAGTTCCGTGTCAAGGGGACAGCCGGCTCGGCCGGCGACGCTCAGCTGAAGATTGGAATTGTCGAAGAGAACGACGCTACCAACGGCACTATGGCAATCATAGCTGAGTCAGACGTGATTGCGTACAACGAAGAGTACGAATCCGGTTGGCAAGACTACGGGCACGGAGGTATTGACCTCCATGTTGTGTCGGGTCGGCTAGTGAGTGCTGATGCTCCGGTGAGCGGCGACATTACACTTCTCAAGAACGACCAGGGCGACCTCGTGGACGCTGTCCGCGGAACTACCAAGAGCGCCGGTGCGGGCGACCTCGTGGTATTTCTTGATGAGGGCACCAACGGCGGCACGTACGAGTATGAGGTTCTGGCTAAGTGGCGTGAGGCGTAAGTGCCAGTCACCACCTGGCGGCATATCAAGGATGCAGGATGGACGTGGGGCACAATCAAGGCGCTGGGTCTCACGTGGGGGATGCTCAAAGAGTATTTCGCACGCCCCCCGGCCCTGCACTCCGCCCCGTTCCGCCCCTTCACGCATCTAGCCTAGGCATGACTGGACCACAAGGCCCCCGCGCGCCCCACAACCCATTTGGCGCCGTAGATGCCTAG